>Ga0209611_10005429_pt1 | contig 21373 bp, 11 predicted proteins | sample S1TSphgellanicum_3_FD_187693 | JGI IMG/M metagenome (GOLD analysis project Ga0209611, IMG submission 187693) | Host-associated microbial communities from peat moss isolated from Minnesota, USA - S1T2_Fc - Sphagnum magellanicum MG (SPAdes) (version 2) | ecosystem: Host-associated > Plants > Peat...
ATAATATATTTGTATGGATTATGGTAGATGTTAGGATTTGTTTAGGAAACTCCATTTTACTTAGCATGCTCACCTTAATTCCTTTGATATGGTTTGGAAAAAAACCATGTAATATGTTCAAGGTCTAGCTATGTTTGATGGTTCTATGACGGACCTCAGAGAGGCTTTAGTAGTTAGGTGATTGACTGTGTGTTGGGTTTAGGGTTTAGGGTGATTGATTTTGTGTGTTGCGCACTTCCTTAGTGGGGCTTGTTCCATGTTCTTTTTTCCTCCCTCTCCTTATCTCATATGCTCCTTGCAAGGGGGAAGGGTTTGAATACTTGATTTGTTCATGTTCCCCTTGGGATCCGCCCTTGTTGGTGGTTTTTCTTTTTTGCTTGGACTTGGGTCCTTTCATTTTGTACTTTTTTCTCACTTTTATGGGTGCTTTGTTTTATTGACATTTGGTAAGTTTTTATCATCATCATTTTTTTCTCTTTGCAATGAATTGGTTCATTTGTACTCCAAAAACCTTGGTTCTACCATTCAAAAGGATGAGTCCAAAACTAGTGCATCACATGTGTTTTTGTTGAAAAAATCCAATTTCAGACATGATTAAGAATTTATTATGAAAAAAGGATACACATTAGAATTTGACAAAAAAACTTTTCTCTTGGGTCATGTTGTCCTTTAATGGCATTGAACTAGATGCAACTATTTGTAGTGCTTGCCTTTGGCACCCTATTTGTGCTGGGTGATTCAAAGATGGGACATATGAAATACAAGCTGGTGTGCTTCATAAATGGGAAGCTATTGCTGTATTAAGGGCTCCCACTAAATAAGTTCTGGGACATACTAAATTTGGGGATTGTAAACCAGAAGGCTGCAACAGAGGTCTTCCACCAATTTTTTAATTTAAAAAAATTAAATTAAAAAAAATTAAATTCAAGTCCTTTAGCAATGTTATATTTTGCATAGCCCCAAAGGAAAATCATAAATCATCACTTCCATTGCATTTGTGAACTAAGGATAGTAGCCTCACTACAGCATTTCTCCATAATGTATTAAGTGTAGGGTAAAGCTCCAATACCTTGGCAATATTTTTAATAAAAAATTCCTGTGATACCTGGTGGGGTGTTTTTTTTCCCTAATAATTTTCATTAAATTTGGTCCCATTATTTTATCATTTTAGAAGCCCCTTCCTGTGCTATTTTATATTGTTGATAATAAAACCTAGATTATTTACTTGCACTCAAAACATTGGCATATTGTTAATATTTTATTAATGAATGTAGTCTAATGTGCCAACTGCTAGACTTAACCAAATGTGCCAACCCAAATGAATAAATGAAAATTACTTAGTATTTATTACTTAGTATTTATTTTCGAAACATATTATTGGGGAAATGAGGGCAAGATACCTTAGTATGTTCACGAATTCGGCATTGGGGGTGCCAAGTGAGTTTTTTTTTAAAATGCATTTTGGCATATAGCATAATCTTTTCCAAAATTTCAGCTTGAATTTAAAAATATATTTAACATTTGTGACATGAGTGAAGATATTTTTATTTTTTTCATCCATTTGATAAACAACCAATTTGGCCAATCTATCTATGAAGCAAGCTAGTTTGTTTGTTTTGTTTTGTACTTATGAGATCCACCAAGCTGGGATGCTTCAGATTGCTTTCTTGGTCTCTTTGGAAAGCTCTTGAGGAGGATGGGTGCTTTGGCTTTGGTTCCATGGTGTTTGGACTTGTGTGGTGAAAATTCTTCACTAAAAATTAAATTAAATTGTAGCTGAAAATTTCAGAGGAATTGGAATGTGCCTTTGGCGTTGTTGGAAAGATCTTGATGAGCAAGATTTAATGGGATTTATTTGCTAAGATTTGGATTCACAACGTGCGAGATATTGATTTTTTAAAAGTGATTTCTGTCACTGAAAATTCAAATAAATTCCAAAAAACCAGGTTTTGGAAGGAAAATTGAGTTGAGGACGTAGTAACACTTGGGCCAATGCCATAGACCACACTAGTGGTCTTAATATGATAAGTATGGCTACTATGAGTAACATTGAAAATGAAATAACAACATTGAACCCACAATCAATCTCAAGAATGTCGCAATTTGTGGCCACTATGTTATTGGTTTCATGCTGTCATATAAACCTGGTCCAATTTGTTTAGTGTACATGGAGGGCTTATTATATGACATAATTTAAAATTTTATCTACTTACTTACCTATTTATCTACCTATTTCAAATGAAACATTCAAATTATAATTCATTTTTTGAAAAAAAAATTTCACCAAATTTCAAAATCACATAATTTTTTTTGGAAATTATCCCATTGTTGTTGCTTTTTTATCCATTTTCCAACTTCATTGTTATTGTGCTTACTTTTGGTAATTAAGTTGTTAATTTCTAACCTTTGGTAGCTGAGATTTGGAATTTAGCAATTAAAATTGGACACATGTTCCTTCTTCCTCCTTGTTGTTGTTGTTGTGGTGTTGTCTTGAAATAAAGTCTCCCAGGGTTGTTTATATATATATTTTTGGTTGGTTGCAATGTTTAATGCATTCTAGGGAGAGCACCACCACGTGGTCCCCCTGAAAAAGGGGCCATAATACCTAACAACTCTAATGCAAAAAAACAAAACAAACAAACAAACAAAGTTGTAAAGGAAAAAAATACCTTATGTTAAGTAGAAAATAGTAACCCAATCCAATTTTTTAATTAATTAACTAATTAATTAATTAAAATAGTAACACAATGAATACACCCCCTCCATTTGAGGGTTAACTCATGTGGGTCTCATTGGACGGGTCTAGACGAGGTTTGTTCTTGTCAGCAAAATAAGCAAGAAAAATAGGAAAATAAAACATGCAATTCATATGGTTATAATGAAGTTATGCCCCATTATGGCAAAATTCAAACTAACCATAGTTTAAAATATGGAAGGAAACTTTCCATAAAGTTCCCCCAAAGATGGACTAAATCAGGCTCTCCGAGTCCAAATCTATTATTTCTTGGGTTTAATTTGGCCACTAAGAGGCCTCACTTGAGAATTGGTTCATATAGTAACATGAGGTGAACATTCCCCCAAACATATGAGACCAAATGAAAATGTGAAAAAAATCTCCGGACAAATTTTGTCATTTTTGGGACCCAAAAAAAAGGGTTAAAAAAAAGAAATTATTTTTCTATTGCAAATTCAATTTTGGGGGGGAGAGAGAGAGAGAAATAAAATAAAATAAAATAAAATAAAATAAAAATTCATCAAACTTTGGATATAATTTTTAAAAATAACAACCCTGAAATGAAAATTACATCATAGTCTCCTCTTGCTTAATTAAAGCCACACCTAATAAATAAATAAATAAAGTATTTAGTACTACCGCAAGTCGGGGGGGTTAAGAGATAGGGACAAACTAAAGGACATGTAGCTAACTAACTAAGGTTAGATCACCCAGGATTGACTGAAGCTAGTTGGTTAGTTAGTTAGTTAGTTAGTTAGTTAGTTAGTGGGTAGTTATTAAATGGATGGCAGGCAAGAAAGTGGAATTTTGTCCTTTTTCTCCGAAAGCAGCCAAAGCGCGCAGTTCGCGTGGCCCGAAGTTTTGTGGGGTAGGTAGGTATTAGAAACTGGGCGTTGATTTTGGCGTATTTCGGAGCATTTCGAGGCAGCAGCCGCCGGCCATTTATAAAAAACTAAATAGGTAGGTTGGTAGGTACTTAAATAGGCCTGGTGGTGCCTATCCAATAAACACCTAGTAGGTATGTAGGTAGGTTAAGAAGTAGGCACCTATGTAGGTACTTCCTACTAACTAGGGAAATTGTGGTAATGGTAGCCAGACTGCTAGGCTAGGGCCCCGGGCAGTGTTCCTTTTTTACTGGCTAATTTTCGCCAAATTTCGACCTGGAAAAAAAAAAAAAAACAAAGACCCAACAAATTCGCCAGATTTTAAAGGGATTTTTGTTTTCCCTCTTCAAATCGCCAGATTTTTATGGTAAAGTTCCAGTAGGTAGCCAAGAATATAGATGGATTTTTCTTTGTATTTTTATTTTATTTTAATTCTACTTTCATTTCTAGTATGTAGCCCAGATTTGGCTAAATTTTTTTTCTGGATGATTGCCACTTTGGCTACATCACAAAATCCTTAAAAAGAAACCCTGGCTGGCTGTGGGGGGTTAGAAAAGGTTTGGCACTTTGCCTGTAACTCTAAGAATTTTCTAAGGCCTAAAGGGCCTGGCCTGGCCATGTCTCAAGAGTCTGCCACAAGTAAAGGGCACATGCCAGTGGAAAAAATTTCATACCCAGTGGAAAAATGTTGTTGAAGTCTGGTGGGGTAGTTGGGAGGATGAACTGGAAGGTCACATTTGATAACATGGAAATGCCATTTAGTCAATTGTTGCAGGGCATCATCTTAAATCCCTAAACTCCCCTCTTCACATTGGAGCTCCACCACTACTACAAAATGTGTGTGTGCAGTTCCCTAGTCCCTCTTCACAAACAGACCAGTGAATTCATTGCATTCTCACTAGGTCTCATTGCATCCTCACTAGGTCCCATTCACTGCAACCAATGAATTCATTGCATTCTCACTAGGTCTCATTGCATCCTCACTAGGTCCCATTCACTGCAACTAGTGAATTCATTGCATTCTCACTAGGTCTTATTGCATCCTCATTAGGTCCTATTCACTGCAACTAGTGATTTCATTGTATCCTCACTAGGTCTTATTGCATCCTCACTAGGTCCTATTCACTGCGACTAGTGATTTCATTGCATCCTCACTAGGTTTCATTCATTGTGACCAATGAATTCATTGCATCCTCACTAGGTCCCATTCATTGCGACCAATGAATTCATTACATTCTCACTAGGTCCCATTCATTGCGACCAGTTCATTACATCTTCATTGAGTATCATTCATTGCGACTAGCAAATTCATCCAACATCTAGTGAAATCACTTGGCACATAAGGACACCTTTTGTGTTATAATATGTCATCTTATGTTTTTGGCTAGGTTTTTACATTTTCTTAAGGGCACATTGATTTTTCATTGCATGATGAAAAAGAGTTAACACAATTATTATGCATGGGTAAGGCCTTTAGATGCATGCATTACTAGAAGTTGATGTTACCTTTGCTTGTCATCTCAAGCGAACACTTTATTCTAGTAATACTCCCCGTCATAGGCTTTAATTATCACATGATGGTTGTATGATGGGTCACATGGAAACTGACCCTTACCTAACAAAATCTTTGAATCAATTTTGCAAAGCGCACCTATGTAAGGTTCACCTAGCTTATTTATTTCATGAATGCCTATCAACTTGGGCCCTTGCCCTACATATAAGGATTTAACTAAAATTTCTTAGTTTTAAAGGATCACACTTTATAAAATGAAATTTTAAGCCCCTTGCCACAAAAAAGGCACCTTATGTGAAAAGGTCTACAAATCAATTTTTGATTATTTCACACCTACGTGCAAGCTTTCATATAGAGATCTCCATGCACGTTTTCTTTAGGCCCAAGCAAAGATGTTGGTAACCCTTGCCAATTCACATGCATCTTGACCCAATTTGGTGTCTTTTTTAGGTTCAAAAAAAAGGTTTTTGTGTTATTAGTGCCACAATTAATTATGCCAATTCCATTTGTGATGTGAATATATGGTTGGGAACATTGTAGTCATGTGAATCATCCATGGGGAACATTGGCCACATTCTAGAACAAGTGTTATAGTAGAACATATTAATAACTACTTCACAAAACATTATCTCACCCTACTTAGTTAAATGTGTTCCTGAGTGAAATGTGTTAGCCCCTTCCATACAAGAACAATAGTTTAAGCCATTTTTGGTGTAATGTTGCCTTTTTAGTGACCATTGCAATCCATGAAAAAAGAATTATGTTAATGTCTTATTAAAATTATTCTTAGAGTATTTTAGTGTGGGGCATGCAATTCTTTGATTTTCAAAATAAAAAACCCATTGGTTGGGTATTTGAATTTTTAAAAATAAATAATTGCTTGTTCTAGGTATTCCAAAACCTTCAAAAGCTGGTCATGTTTCATGAAAAAAATAGCAATTTTCTAGGTGTTTGTTTGACATTTTTCAAAAAAATAAAAAAATCATGGTTAACATAAAAAGAGTGAAAACACACTCCCACATGAACCAGAAGTATGTGGGAACTTTGAATGAAGGCATTCCCATGACTCCCAATTTGAGCTTTGATTTTGGGAATGGGAAGTTTTGAAATGTCCCAAACTTTTGGATCAACGTTTTGGGGACCAAACCTTGCCCAAATGAAACCTTATTGGAATTGCTAAAAAGTTCTTGAAAAATATTACAATAAAGTGGGGTTGCATTCCCAAAATAAGAATATGGTTAATTTATGGTTAAACGGAAGAGTTGGGAACCAAATTTCCAAAAAGATTCTCAACCATTTAATTGATGTTTTGAGGAAACAAATCAATTCTTGTTGAAAGTTTGTTACACTTTTGGGAATATCATTTCAAGGGCTACAAGTTTGCTTTTGAAATATTTCAATTTGGAGGTGAAATGAAAAAATTATGAAATTGAAAATGGCAAGATTCATAATTGGGCAAAAATGTCAAGTTGATGTAACTTCCATGCAAAATTGTAAAGTATATCATAAGGAGGGAAATTGTGATTCCTCTTAAATCCAAATAGTGGTGAATCTTGTGAATCCGAGTTAACCTATGATTCATCCATCATTTTGGCTTTAAAATGCACTAATTGTCGTATTATTTGGTTTGTGTAATTTGACATATTCAAAAGCTCAACTTGAAAAGTTCATCAAAGTTTTGTCATGGAGCTTTCATGCAACCTTTTTGTCTTAGTGTGTGAAGCTAGGAAGCATGCACAAAGCTTTCAAATATTTTGCATGACACAATATCGAAAAGTTTACCTAATGCCTTATTACAAGCCTATGGGTTTGTGTCATAGTCATTGTCATATTTGGTCAATAGAAACATGTAGAACAAAATAATTGATTTTGGTTTCAATTGATGTCTCAAATTGGGCATCAAGCAATTTAGTACACTTGTTATGCGATATTAATGGGGAGTTACAACAACAAACACATAAACATTAATAGTTTTTTCACAAAACATGTCCAAACTTTAAAATTAATAGAATGATCATGAGCTTCAAAGCAACACACAATATTACAAAAAAATTAGTAATATGCACCACAAGGAGATGTGGTCCCAATCACTATGCATTCCACTCATTTAAAAATGGATTGGACCAATTCCACTATAGTGACATTATAATGACATCTCACCCAATTTAATGGAATTGGCAAGTGAACTGGGTCATGTGGCAATGACCAATGGACTCTTAATGGATTAGTTTAAAACAAGAGTGAACATGGATTATCCCATGTGATTATTAAGTGAAACACATTTACGTCATGATGATTGCATAATGATTTTCTTATGATTATTCAACCTATTGTTCTAATAGTGTATATTGCTTTTGTAATGATTACATCCAATGATATTCCATAATGGCTGCACATTGATTTTTGTGTGGGTCCATAGTGATTTTATAATGACTAACTATGTTAGTGATTCTAAATAGTTACAATCTGTGCACACCACATTACATGCATGATGAATCACCTTTTATTAAGGGTTTACATAACCTTGCATTGCCCCATGGGGTTAAAACTTGTAAAATCATGTATTAAATGGATGTGTGTGGTCTAGGTGATACGGGCATAAATAAACATGAGGGGATTTAAGCCTAGTATATATATATGATGTAGCTTTCCATTTTGTTCTTCAATGTGTGTTTGATGTTGCACATTAAATTATCATAAGAAGTGAAAATGACAATAAATGGCCTTTGGACTTAGTTTGTCCCATGTACCCATGTCAACCAAACAATTCTACATGTTCATTCATATGTCACTAGGACATCATTTCACTATCACTCCCACCTTCAAGTGATTTCAATGTCACTAAAGCATAGTTAATAGATGTATGTCATTACATTACACCCATGTTTCAATCACTTGCAAAAGTTTCTAAACCTATAGAAATGATTCAATAATCATTTAGACAATTATCATTTTGAACCCACTCAACATTTAACACCTTGATTTCAATCATTCAACTTAGGGTGATATGGTTCATGTCACTTAATGTATGTCATTTGAACTTGAACACATATGAATTAAAGGCTCCCCACTCAAATGCAATATGCAGTCTACATTGTTCACACTTTGTGCCTTTCCTTCATTAAATGGGACAATTTATTTTCACTAAAATAATATCACTCAAGATCATTATAATTCATGACGCTTTTCATCTTGGAATCACATTTAGTCTATTTCAATCAAACTTGTGTCACTACTAAGAAACATGGTCCAACACCACTATGCACTTCCACTCAAATCCAATTTGAGTGAAATGGGACTTGCCCCATTCCATTGTTCATGGAATGTAGTGAAAGTGACATTGTCATGTCACTTTCTTGACTATCTAAGTGGGTGGGGCTCGTGCCATTCCACCATACATAGACTGTGGTGGAAGGCAACTATGACAATGCTACCTTATTAACTACTTAAGTGGAATGGGGCTTGTGTTAATATACAATATATCAACTATAGTGAAAGGTACCATGATTATGTCATATTCTAAATTATATAATTAAGTGGAATGTGACTCAAGTCATTCCACCGTATAAGCTTATGATGGAAAGCAATCGTGATACTGCTTGGATGCTTGAGTGGAGGGTGAGTGGGCATGTTCACCATTGATTATGTACAAAAATAAATTTTAAGTATTTAATTTGCTTATATGCATGTCACATGAAACTATAATTACATGTTAGATTCTAATAGAACTAAATTGAAACCCAAGAAATCTCAAGTGCATAGGATGGACATATGGGCAAGGTGTCATACAAAATGTGCATTATGTGAAATTTTCCATAGTGCCGTAAAACCATGTGTAATTTATTTGTGAATGTATTTGTACTATGGAGACTCAAGTGATGCATTTGAAAACATTGATCTAGTCATGAAAATCTAACATGTATATATGGATTCAAGCATCATAAGATGATTGAAATCACCATAAACACAATTATATTGGTGAAAATGTATATGTATATTATTGTTAAATGGGATGGCCATATAACATCAATGTTGCCCCATCATTGGAGTGGACATTGGATTCACCATTACATTACTACTAGAAGAAATGGCAATGTGTTCCAAGCTATTGTCACAAAATTATGCCTTGAGAAGGGGCTATTGTATTCTATGAATATAACTCCAACAAGTTAACTATGTCTTACAACAGCAAATAAAAGCTAGAAAAATGACATGCAAGGCAATATATAATATGTCCAATAAGGTGTGAATGACAATCTCTTTTCATTCAGGCCTAAACAAAACCCTTATTCAAAACCAAATCCAAGTACAATTGTAGCCTTCACTACTAGAATCACTTATATTATTGGAACTACCTTGTTGTAGCCATGTGGTTCTACTTCAAGTCATTTCTCCTTCTCTCACAAACATCCACACATACATAAACACAAATGTTTTTTTTTCTTTCCCTCCTATCTCCAACTCTAGAATCCTATTCCTTCAAGTAGCCATGCACCACCAAGGTAAATGGTGGCTACCTCTTCGATCCTATTTCTTCTCCACTTTTCCCTTCAACTACCACTACTATAGTAATTATCTCCTAAATTAAAGCAATCGGGTTGCAAATTCAACCTAAATCCCATTCTTTTTGGGTAAACTCAAACTGTATCTAATTCCCACATTATAGAACATTTTAACCTACCACTTGATGGATTAATCAAATCAGCCATGACCTAGATCAAGATAGAATGGTTTTTCAAACATTTAAATATAGATCTAGTAATAATTTTAGTAATTTTGCACTATTAAACTATGGTAACTAATAAAAAACCAACCAAGGGTCCAATAATTTTGCCTTTACAATATGTCATTCAACCTCTATCACTAGGACCTAGGTCTTATGTCACTCATCTTCTATCACTAGGACCTCGGTCTACATCACTACAACCCATGTCACTAAAATGTAATAGATCAATAGGGCCTATGTCACCAAGGTGTAATACTTAACTTCTTTCATTCATCCTATGTCATTAGGACATAGGTCTATATCTCTACAACATGTGTCATTGAACCTCTATCACTAGGACCTACGTTTATATCATTAGGTCCTTTTTCACTCATCTTCTATCACTAGGACATAAATCTATATCACTATAACATGTGTCATTCAACTTATGTCACCAAGGTCTAATACATCATTGTTGCCTATGCCACTAATGCCTATGCCACATGGGTTTCCTATTACATTTGGGCTTAATGTAATGTGTATTTATGGCCTATGCCAATAAGGCCCATGTCATTCCACTTATGTCATTCAAGTTTAAATTTTCACTTGGGTTTTATTAGCGTTATATGTCACTAGGGCATATGCCAATAAAACCTCACATGTGTCATCTAACATATGTTACTCATGTTTATGTCATTAAAACTTGTGTTAATTAGGCATGTTTCACTAAGTTTATTTGAGGTTTATGTCACTTAAACCAAGTTTATTTCACTTGGGCTTGAGGTTTGTGCATCGTTTGGGTTTGTATCATTAAGGTACAATCACTTACATTGACACACCCCCACACTCCTTGAAAGACTCAAATGCGACTTTGAAAATGAAAACAACGGAAAAAGAAATTGGGGTACACTCCTTAGCTCGCAGCACTTTGGGGGTAAAAGGGTGCGTTGGAGTTCCAGGATGGGGATTGGGACGAATGGTAAGTGGGTCAATTATGCACATGGACCTACACAAACCAAACAACAAGTTGGTTAGTGCATGATTGGAACACTTTTGGTGCACGAATGAACCACATGCATACGCATACTCACAAGATTCACCACAGTTCGAACTTGGGGGAAGCCACCACCTTCTCCTTTATAATATTTTCTGTGATTAGCCACAGGGGTTGCATCCAAATGTCATTTTGTCCCGGGACTCCCAAGTTAAGAGTTATGAAAATTTCAAAATTGGGATTCTTAGCACTTTGGAAAGTCATAACGTCTTGTGAAGACTTCCGATTGAGGTAAGTCTGAAGCAAAGTTGTAGCCCTCATGGAAAGATTTCCAATTATATGTGGCACACCACTTGTGCGCACGTATTTTAAACTAATTCCCAACTTTTAATGGGTGGGAATCAAATTGGCACTTTGATTTCCAAACCTTCATTTAACCATAACTTGTGTTTTAAGTACTCAAATGGGTCATGCAAGCTCATTTTAAACATCTATGTTTCAAGAGATTTCTAATGGTATAAGAAACTTTTTAATCCAATGAATTTCAACCCTTGAAATACCTCTTTGAAAATTTTGGATTCCATAAGGATTTCAACTTCCAAAGTGGGAGTCCACTTGGGAGTGTGTGGGTTCATTCCCTCACACTCCCAAGAGTGCAAATGAGACTCCCAGGTTGCATTCTCGAATCGCACCTTTCCATACCTTTGCTTTGGTCGCAAGCTTAAGGCTAAGGTCATGACATACACCTAGTTTTAATGCCATATACTTTACTTGTCATATACATTAGCCATGTATTTTGAAATTTGCTAAAAACATGTTCAAATATGCACATGGACCTTTAAAATTACTTGGTACCTCTGATATACACGCTTACACATTTTACCTTTTCTTTTGCCTTGTGTGTTGTTCCTTTGAACCCCTATCAATCACAACATGTAATGACATTTAAAAACTTCCCACAACAAAACACTAGATATTGAATCTTGGGATGAAGTTCCAAGTCTTATGAACTCAAAACTTTATAGTGTTTTGTGTACATGTGAGTGTGCACAATTTGTAATAAGCTAACAATTACCATTGAAGAATCTAGTTGCATCACCTACAATTACAATTCCAGGAAACATGCTAATAACATTCAATTTAAAGCTATGAGATCCCATACCTTTCCATGAACGACACACATATTTGAACTTTTTCAATTGGCATTTGGAGTCTAGAGGTAATGAACATTTGCATCCCACATCTATATGGGGTAATTTTCCATACTTGCACCTAGGATCACTTGTATGTCACTTACATCAAAACAATAAGATACGCGTTCATTCCATATGCTTAACAAACACCTTGCAACACATATTACAATAGGTTGGTGCATGGAAGGGTTTTATATGAATGACCTCCAAAGTCACTAATAATGTCATATATAGGATACAATAATCATTACTCCCACCATTTAGTATTGAACATGGCCCTTATTGCACCTTACCATCATAAATGATAGTGTAAATCAATCTATGGAATTAAAGTGTGAAAGTAATATTATGCCAAACATCAAATAAAAATATCAATAAAGGGGGAATAGAAATGCCAAATTGACCATTTCACTCATTTCAATTCTAGAAAATGGTTCCTTGGGGCTTGTAGCTAGTCGTTTGGGCATGCATGGTGGTTGTGCAATGACATGTCACTACAACAGATCACGGTCCCAACCATTATGCATTCCATTAATTTTCAAATGGATTAGACCAATTCCACTATAGTGACATTATAGTGAAATTTCACCCAACTTAGTGGAATTGGTTAATGAACTGGGTCGCATGGCAAGGACCAGTGGAATCCTAGTGGATTGATCTACTGTAATGGCATGTACCATATCCAAGAGAATGGTGAGTGAATTATCCCTTGTGATCTTTAAGTGAAATACATATTGATGTTTTGGTGATTACATAATGATTTTTTTTGTGACTACTTGATTTATTATTTTAGTAGGTGTATATTGATCTTCTATTGAATGCATCAAATGATATTTTAGAGTGGTTGTGGATTAATCCTCATGTCATGGGTCCATAGTGATTTTCTAGTGACTAGCCATGTAAATGATTCCAGAAAGTTTTAATGTGTAACACACCATATTACATGCACGACGAATCACATCTTCTATTAACGGGTTTTCTAGTTTGTTGGATTAACATATTACTTTCACACTTTAATTCTAAATATTAGTTTGCACTAACATTCATCATTGTAGGGTGCAATATTAATGGCTAGGTTCACTATAATCAGGTGGTGGGATTGCTCATCGTATTCCATGTCATTACATATTTATAATGATTTGAAGGTCATTTATATAAAAGTTCACCATAATCCAAATCTTCCAATTACCATTTTTCCTATGTCTAATCATAATCACACATCACATTGGAATTTAGAAAACTTGAATCCCTAAGAGTTATGTCATTTTGGCACATGTCACTTTATTTTTCCCATGAACAATTTTGTTCATTTACATAGCTAGGTGGTCCATACCTTACCTTTGGTAAAGGTGTGATAATATACCCTAGTCATCAAACACTATAATGTCACTCATTTCATGTTAAAGCTTACATGTCAGTAGGTCATAAAACTTATTCCCTAAAATTCAAGTTCCTACCCCGTACATGCACATGTCCACATCTAATGCACAAGCAAGATTAACATATGACTAGATGTGTTAGGGTTTAGGGTTTAAGGTTGAACATGTGTGTTTCTTAAACAAATGTATAGTAGTTTTGTTGATATTCCACTTCATTAGTGATATTGTATAGTTATATATACCATTAAGCTATAATTTTCAGAATGTCATCAAGGTGTGGAATACTAATAAATGCCACCATTGCAAGTGCCATTACAAGGCCACCCACTTGTCATTTGACTTGATATCATTAAATTTCCATTCACTATAAGTTTCACCGATGTTTTTTTCTAATAACTTGAATCAATTTGATGTGATGTGTCGCTTACATGTTTTTTTGGAATAAGGTGCAATGGTGCTAATTTTCCTTGGCCCCTTTGCTTTGAGCCACCTCCTCCTCTCCCTCCCTTTTTTCATTCAATCACGGTTTGTATATACTAGCCCCTATAAAATACAACACAATTTGCCTAAACACCTATGTCATTAGGGAATATCTAATCACTAAGATCTATGATCTATGATCACTAATATTTAATCGGTTGTTGCCATGCGACCCGGTTCACTAGCCAATTCCACTAAGTTGGGTGATATGTCACTATAATGTCACTATAGTGAAATTAGTTTAATCTACTTGAAAATGAGTGGAATGCATAGTGGTTGGGACTACGATTTGTTGTAGTGATATCTCATAGCCTAAAATGATAAAAAAATAACAAGAAGAGGTCAAAGTTATAGACATAAATGAGCTTGAACTACCACAAGAAATTCGTAATCTTTCAAATTTGACCTAAAAAACCATGGATGCACAACTTGATGTCATTATTTCATTTATTTGTAAAACACACAAAGGGATAGTAGTTTTTAATTGATTATTCTTAGTCACATGTTGTGACCTTTGTTGATTACCTACATATCTTAAGGGAAAAAACCATGGACAAGGTAGTTACAAAGGAAATTAGAGAAGGAAGGTGAAAAGAAAGGGATAATCAACTAATGAAAAAAAAAAGGGATTTGGGGACTTTGGTAGATTTAACATGTGAAAAAAAATGGAAAAGCATGCTAGAGCATAATTCATTAGGGCTTGGATTCAAACAATTGTAAAGGATGCAAATGATTAATTTCAATAGAATTTTCAAGTGTGCATGTGAGCAACTTTGCACAAGTATAGGGGTGTGAATCTCGAATTCACAACAATAGTTTACTATGAGGCTAGTTAGCAAGCATGAGGGTGCCGCATAGCAAGGTTACAACCTTCTATTAAGTATGTGAAAAAAAGACAAGTGGTCACCACTAGGATTAGTAATAGAGTAGAATTCAAAACACCAAGATGAAATAAAAAATTGAACATTCAAGACCACTAAAATGAAACAAAAGGAAGAACATTTAGGATCACCAAGATATAAATAAAAGGAAGAGCACTTGAAACCATCCATACATAAACAAGAAGAAGCATTTGGAGACCATCAAAACAAAACCTAGAGGAAGCATTCAAGATAATCAAGTGAGAAACATAAGCACAAGAGCACAACAATGGGTATCCAACCCAAGAGCAAAAAACTAGGTTTACAACACAAAAACACAAAAGCACAATGGACACAAAATTACTCTTACAATTTTTGAACCTTGTGAGAAGGAGGGAAACTTGAAACCTTTTAAACAATGGGTAAGTCAAAGGAATGTTAAGCTTGGAAGCTTGTTTAAGGTAGTTGGTTTTGAAATTTTGAAACTACCCACAAACTTTGAATTAAGAGAGTGGTAGGTTTGGTGAATGGGAAGACACATCCATTATCATTACTTTTTAAGATGTATACGAGCTTAGATTTAAACCACATGTTCCAAAATGAATGGATATATTGATGATTGTTCAATTCCATCCATAATGGTGATGGGGGTAGGTAATGTCCACTACATAGGATATGCTTGTTTGATTTTAGGTGGTTTTTAAAACTAGCATGGGTTGCCATGTGTTTGAATCTAATTTTTTTCATTTTTTTCCCATAATTTTAAAAGGGCACATATTCTTCATTTTTCACCTTTTCAAATGATTTAAAGGACTATAAGTGTGACCATTAGTCCTATACACTTATCTTGAAACTTTGTAAACAAAGGAAGCAAATTGAGTGAATAGGAGATGATACACTAAATGTTCAATCATTGACATATTTACCCTGGTGCCACATCTTATATTAATGAGCACATATGATGAATGTCACACACATTTTTCAATGAAATGGTTGAAATCACACAATTTAAAGTTTTGGTTTTTATTTCACAAGTATCACGAAGGAAGGTCTATTATCAAAGGAAAAATCATATTGTATCATGATGTTAGTGTGTATCATTGGTTTTTTAAATTTTATAAATAAATAATTTGTGATCTAGATAAAGTGATGATCATCCAAAAGACAATGTAACCAAATGTGGTGATAACAAAATATGAAATTTTATTTTTTAAAAATCTTTCTATATCTTTATTTTAACTATTTGAACTTAGTAGAAAATTTGGTGATTATTTTAATATATATATTTGAAATTTGGTAACTAAAAAACACAAAAATTACCATTTGGTGAAAATTACCCAAATCCTACACGCTACAACATCAATCCAAGGAATGGTTTCTTTACATGAAGCAAGCCACAAAATCATGTATGCATGTCCCAACTAATTTTGTGTTACCTCTACACACCAAGGATGGGTATCTGTACATTTTTTTGTCAAGGAGGTTAGGAGGAGCATAGTAAGTTTGTAAAAGGGAAGGGTAGAGGTTTGTAACAAGCAAGTATGTACAAGGGAAACTTGAGTTCCAAAGTCCAGGGCGAAAAGGCACTAATAGAAGTGCTTTTCCTTTCGGTAAACAACCACTAGGTCACAATGGACTTCAACTGAGTTAATATTTGGTTTCACCTTGGTAAGCAAATTTTATAGCAAATAGGTCTCATATATAGGTAGATAGGTAGGAAAAAGAGGTAACTACTAGATAAATAGATGGTTTATAAATAGGTAAGGCCTGTTTTTACTACCTATTCACTAACAACATGCTTGTGGGTTGTTAGTAAATAGGTACAATAGAACCTCCCAAAATTGATGCCTCTCAATATTGATAACCTCTCAAAATTTATAAAAAATCGTTGGCCCAAGTTGGGCCCAGCTAAATTTCTATAAATTTATTTTTTATAAGTTATGGCTAGCCCAAACATTTTCAAATTATATAATGCGATGATATATTAACTAAATTGGTTCAATTTAGCTGATATATTAACTAAATTACCTATTTAAGTGGAGTTGAAATAGTCAAGAACAGATTTTTGCTTGAAACCTGTCATGTTGATCTTCTTCACAGCCTCTTTCTGCTCCTTCAAGCTCTCACTAAACTCATGATAGCTCTCCTTTTGTTGCATCCAGAATAAGGTCAGACCTTCCAGATACTCCTAAGCTTGACGGGTGCTGATTTTTGGCGGTTCCACATTGTCATCGTTGTCGCTTGTCGCGTTTTCATCCTGTTGTGGACGGAGCTCCTCAATGATGCAGTTGGTGATGTCCTCATCATTTGACACCACCATGTAGTTGTTCTCCTCCGGATAGTTGAGAAAATTGCGGATGTCCATGGGATTCCCATATGGAAGTTGAGCCACTTGATGCTCCAACTCCTGGATAGGGCGGTGGGAGGACCAACTTTCCCTTGTTGTGTGTGGATGATGTTGCCGGTCTGGATTTTGCAATGGTGGAAGCAGTTGGCGATTGTGACAGGCAAAACATCTTCCACCCAGGCTGGGACTGCTAGGCGGAACGCATCTAGAATGTTGATCTTTTCCGGATTGTCGATGTTGTTCTCATAGCCATCCAGAAGTAGGTTGTTGAATCGCATTCTATAATACGTTTTGAATGTGCGTATGATCCCAACATCGCAAGGTTAAACTGCCGAGGTCATGTTTGGCGACAGGTAGAAAACGCGGGTGTTGCGAAAGACCACATTCATCTCCGCAAACTTCTCCAAGGGTATGTGGCCCGGGCAATTGTCCAGCAAAAGGAGGACTTGGCGACCTTGCATCCGGCGATCAAAGTCCAACAGCCAAAGTTGAAAGACGTTCTGGGTCATCCACGCCTTTGCATTGGTGTGATAATGGGCGTCCAACGTATCGCGGTCGATACCCTTGAAACAACGTGGATTCAAATGCTTGCCGATGATCGTCAACAGAATCTTCTCGCTGTTGTCCAAGTTTGCGCAAATGACAAGAGTGATGCGCTCCTTGTTGATCTTCCGGCCTTCCAGCTGATGGGTTGCTAGCGAGTTGTCGACTTAGAGACGCCAACAGAGGCCAATTTCATCCATGTTGAACACGTCCTTCTTTGCGTACGCATCAACAACGACGCGGATATCCGATAGCACCGTGCCAACTGCTTCCATGTCCAGCGCGCCGCTTTTCCCAAAACAACGAAATGACTTGATCCCGTGCTGGTCTTTGAACTTCTCCAGCCAGCCTTGTGAGAACGCCATCTCTGGAGCATCAGGATGAAGCTCTTGCAAGAAGCGTGCCACCTTTGCGCGGAGCATGTCTCCGTTCAGGTTAACCTTGTCCTGCTGCTCAAGGAACCAGTGTTTGAACGCAAGCTCCATCTGCGGGTATTGCACAGCCTGACAGGTATGCAGTGCAAATCGCGGGGGCAAGACACTGGTGTTCGCCGCCATCGCCAGTAACTCATCACTGCGTTTCAGGGTGATGTTGATGGTGGCTTGTGTGACGCATACGCCATGCATAGTCCACAGCCATTCCTTCAACTTTCCCTGCGTGAGGGCCGGGCGATGGCGCTTCTGCTGGCATAGGGCGATGCGCATCCCTTCCGTGAGGTGTCCTGGGGTGCTGTTGTATTTGCCCATGGTGTGATAAGAGAGGGAAATTGAGGGTGTTGAGAGAGTCAATTAAAAGAGAGTGAGTTGAAGGTTAGAGTTGAAAAGGCAATGATACAGTAAATGGGCAAACCGTCATTGGTATCAATGATTGAACCACGTCATTGATGCCTCTCCTATAATTAATAACCTCCCAAAATTTATAGCTTGGACCTGGTCCCAACCTTATAAAATTTGAGAGGTTATATAGTAATGGGCAAACCGTCATTAGTATCAATGATTGAGCCACGTCATTGATGCCTCTCTTATAATTAATAACCTCCCAAAATTTATAGCTTGGACCCGGTCCCAACTTTATAAAATTTGAAAGGTTCTACTATAGTTAAAAAAAGGGCAACTGAGCTAACCACCATGGTTAACAAACACCACTATTTTGATTGGCCTTGCCTACTACCAAGGCAAGGATATCATGTTTAGATTCACTATAGAGTATAGTAGCTTACAAGATTTTTTTATAGGCCCCTAGGTAATAATAATAATAATAGGTCTAATTTTTATAAGAGGATTTTTGAAAGATAATATTCTGGCTTGAGTTGAAACTTGAAATAAATAGTTATAGAGTTATAATATCTCTTGAAGGATTTTTGGTTTCTTGTAGAAGATTGATTTTTTTTTAAGATTATATTTTTTGTATGGTTGAAATAGTTGAATTTTCAATAATTCTTCTTTTGCCTTAAGATATTTTTTTCATAATGTAAATGGCAAAAGGTCACACTAGTGTTTAGGGTTTAGGGTTTACCAGATAAACCCAAGGCCACACTAGTGTTTAGGGTTTAGGGTTCACCAGATAAACCCAAGGCCACACGAGTGTTTAGGGTTTAAGGTTTACCAGATAAACCCAACGCCACACTAGTGTTTAGGGTTTAAGGTTTATCAAATAAACCCAAGGCCACAAAATCCTAAATCCTAAACCCTAAACCCTAAACCTGGGATAAACCCAACGCCACACTAGTGTTTAGGGTTTAGGGTTTAGGAGATAAACCCAAGGCCACACTGAACCCTAAACCCTAAACCCACACACCCTTTGTATTATGGTAGAGATTAGCCTCTTATCACTCTTTTATTCCATTGCTGCTGTGCCCTCTCTACTTTTTATGTGAATGAAAAGCTTGATCAAGTCTGCAGTGCAGCAGCCTCCCAGAGTTGCATCACCAAACAACTCAAGCAGTGTACACCAGCTGTGTGACCTGACACAAAAGATTTCATAAAGATTAATGTTGTCGTGTACTAGCTTTAAATCTCGGAACAAAATCCCCGATTTCTCTGTCTGTCTGTCTGTCTTTCTGTCTGTCAGCTACGATTCGTGTCCTTTTGGGTTTCTCTTGGGTCTCCCCCCTTAAAGCTTCCTTGGTATGGAATGAAGTCACTGGCGGCCAGTTTCTTGTCTCATCTTCACCCCTTTTGATGAGTGTTTGTTTCGCTGGTTTTTTTCCAAAATTTAATAGTCTCTCCTGACTTTGATTCGATCCTGAACACAAATCTCGACTCTCTCACTCTCAGGACTTGATTTGATGACGAGCATGAATCGCTTTCCCAGCTTGCCAACAGATTTGCTCAGCTGACGTAATTTAATGAAGAACTTGCGGCTTGAAAGTTTCTTTGTTTGTTTTGTTGCGCACCCAAAACAAGTTGAAATTGCAGACTTCTCCAATCTCCTCCTTCTTGAAAGGGCCACATGCTTACACCTAACTATGGATGGTGGAGATTTGGCAAGACAACACACTCCTGACTAGCACTTTTTTTGCACAATAATGAAATTGTTAGAAACCAATCGCAGCGAACATTGGGAAGAGCGAGCTTTTTTATCATCACCATGCCACTTCTTTTTCAAGTGAGTTAGTTATTGAAGCCTAAATCAGGCTACATTACAATTGTTGCTTTTGAATGGAGGCAGGCCTTTATGCAAGGACAACACAACACATTCACTTTCCAACTCTACAACACCTTATTAATGATGAAACCTTAGTAAACTTTATTAAACAAAACACGTAGCAAAGGGGGGAAAGGGAGGACAAAGGGAGAGGACCCAACTTAGTCCGTGCCAAAAGCACACGAACCCAAAGGAGTAAATTATGTTCCAAAGTCCCCACCAATCGCAAGAAGCATATCAGAGAAGGAAAGAGAAAAAAAAACGTAAGGCAAAGAAATAAATTATGTTCCAAAGCTCCCACCAGACACAAGAAGCATATAAAAAAACAAAAGAGAAAAGAAAAACTTGAGGCAAAGGAGTAAATTATGTTCCAAAGCCTCCACCAAACACAAGAAGCATATCAAAAAACAAAAGAAAAAAAAAAAAAAAAAAAAAAAAAAAAAAAAAAAAAAACAAAAAAAAAAAAAAAAAAAAAAAAAAAAAAAAAAAGTGAGACAAAGGAATCAATTATGTTCCAAAGCTCTCACCAGAAACAAGAAGCATATCAAAGAAGGAAAGGGAAAGCAAACCTGGGGCAAAGGAGTAAATTATGTTCCAAAACCCCTACAAGTCACAAGAAATATATCAAAGGAAACCTCAAAACATAATAAACTTAGAAGAACCCTCACTTGAAATGACAATGGGCCTCATTTCATTCATGCTAAAAATAGCTTGCACCTTATGGAAAGTCATGAAAAATTTAATATATACATGATCTTGAAGCACACAAATAAATAAAAGTAAATAATTCTTTTTATTTAAGTTACAACTAAAGCTTCAAAGATTTAAATGGCTACTATCCGAGGTGGGTTGCTGGCTAATTAATGTTGAGGCTCCTTGCAACTAAGGGCATTATTATTACATGGCATAAAATCAATGATTTCAAAAAAATTTAAATTAAAAACATTCTAGTGACATTCGACAATGGGAACCCTAGGGTGTTATGCCAGGGGAGCTCCCCCAATTTAATATGTTCCCACGTTCCCATGGAAATATTTCTTTTCAACGAAATGAGGAAAAAAGAAAGGGAGTGAAGGAAACATAGAGAATCTTTGT
>Ga0209611_10005430_pt1 | contig 21369 bp, 22 predicted proteins | sample S1TSphgellanicum_3_FD_187693 | JGI IMG/M metagenome (GOLD analysis project Ga0209611, IMG submission 187693) | Host-associated microbial communities from peat moss isolated from Minnesota, USA - S1T2_Fc - Sphagnum magellanicum MG (SPAdes) (version 2) | ecosystem: Host-associated > Plants > Peat...
CCCCCCCAGAAAAAACAAAAAGAACAGGCAGGTAGGAAAGAAAGACATATACGTATGTGGGAAAGAAAACCGCCGTAGATTCAATTTGTGCAAGCGGGAAGCAAACAGGAATGATGGAGGTAGCTTTAAAGATAAAGAAACTTGAACTTCTTTTTTCTTTCCTTCCCCCGCTTGCTCCTTCCCTCGCTCGCTCCCTCGCTCCCTCCCTCGCTCGAAGGGAAGGAGAGGAAGACGGGAAGATGAGCGTTACGCAATTCGCTCACAAAATCACCATCACCATCGCATTCTTTTGCTGTTAGATCATTTATTTGTAAGCTAGTGAGTGTTGAGTGGATTATCCTGGTTGAAGTACTCGAACCTCCTTTCCTTTTTTTTTTTTTTTTTTTTTTTTTTTGATTTTTTTGGGTGTGCTGGGAAGTCTTTGAAGGTCTGGTGTGAGGAAAGCTTGGATCGGGTTTGAGGAAGGGTCTCTCTGTTTCGAGAGTTATGGTTGGAGGGCATGGTGTGGACATGGTGGCAGCTGTGGGAGAGATGGCGGAGGCGGCGGTGGGAGTGTTAGACTGGAGTCACCAGCGTAGGGTGGCTAAAGCCGTGGCCAAAGAGTGGGAGTTTGCGGAGGTGGAGGGGGAATTGGAGTTGGAGAGGAAGGAGAATATGCGTTTACGTGCCACCATCGCCATGTACCAGCAGGCCTTCGGTCAGCTCCATCAGCAGAAAATGGAGAATGGAACCTTGTCTGTGGAACGCTCTATGGAGGTGGAGTTATAGTTTTCTTCCTTGTGCACATTAGTTTCTTCGGGTTTCGTTTCTGTGACAGATTTTCTGGAAAAATTGTGTTGTTAACATTTCTTCTGAAGTTGCAACATACTTGAACACTCTCTCGTGTGTCCATTATGCAAAAATTCAAAATCAAGGTAGTGTTTTGGGGTGCAATCTTGAGCAATGGTTTTTTCTTCTCTTTGGTTGTAAAAGCAGGTGTATGAGAAACTGAAGATAACTCTAGCATCTGATGAATTTCTAGAGAAGCTAAACTCATTGTCACTGGACACTGGTGCAACATCTTCAGATTCCATACTAGTGAAAACAGAGGGTGAGAAAGATTCTGGACTCTTTCTGAAGTGATTGCAATTCTGTCTTCTTATGAGTCCATGAAGTCCTTACTGCTTTTTTCATGGGTGTGTTTAACCCTGTAAATGGACTCTTCCCTGCAGCTAGGGTTTTCACCTCTCCATGAATTGCAGATTCCATGCTACTGAGAAGAAAAGAGAGTTGAAAAAATTCTGAACTGATTGCAATTTGGTCTTCTTATGAGTTCATCAAACACATGTTACTTTCTTCTGTGCGTCTTTAATCCTGGCAATAGCCTTAAACACTGCATGTAGACTTTTCACCCATCAGTGAATTGCAGATTCCATGTGAGTAAAAACGGAGGGTGAGAAATTCTGGACTCTTTCTGAAGTGGTTGCAATTCCAGCTTCTTACAAGTCCATGAAATGCTTACTACTTTTCTTGTGTGCATCTTTAAGCCTCGCAATAGCCTCTACCCTGCACCTAGGGTTTCTCACCTGTCAGTGTATTCCAAATTTTGTACTAATGAAAACAGAGGGGGAGAAATTCTTGACTCTTTCTGAAGTGGTTGCAATTCCATCTTATGATCCATGAAATGCTTACTGCTTTTTTACATGTGTGTTTAATCCTGGCAATAGACTCTACCCTGTACCCAGGATTTTCACCTGTTGGTCAATATTGCGTGCAATTAATGGACTTGGACAACTAAGAAAACTGATTAAGTCATTGTCTTTTCAAGGGAAAAACACTTTGTGATGAGATTGCTGCAAAGTAGTCTTGAAATTAGGTTTCCAAATTCTGCAGTTTAAGGGTTAATTTTAGTACATGTTGGCAACTGTCAGGTTGTTGATGCATTGGAACAAACTGATCACCATGAAATTGTACCCTGTATAATGAGTGAGTTTGTTCCAACTATTCCTGCTTGTTGGCTGATAACAAACATTGCATGCAGATGGCATGTTTGTCAGGGCTGACTTGGATGATCCAAATGGCTGGCTATGGCTCTCCGAAAATGACTTGGTCCACACGGATCCCAAGGAGGTGAAGGACTGTTTGGGAGCTGATGGCTACATTGTGATCAACCATGAGGACATTGTTGATAGCATTGCAAGCTTCATGGCTCGTTACATCTCCTCCATCCCTCAAGCAAAGGTATGTTTTCACCATTAATAATAGCAGCTTAACTGGTCAGGTGCACTACAATTAACTGTGACCCTAGAACACCAATTAAGCCTGAGTGGAGACTGATTGATTTTGTCAACTTGTGAACCAATGAATCTGAAACCTTGGCAGGATGTGCAGTCTGTGTAGCTTCCTTGATTAGGTAGTTGTAACCCATAAGAATCCTTTTCCTCTGAAGAAAAGTTGAGTCAATCCTCTGTGTACCAATTGGACCCAAAAATCTGGGCCCCTATCATATGCTGTAGGCATTGTTATGGATAATTTTGGTGGAGATGGACAGAACATCTGGACTCATGTTCTGTCTTTGGGTGTTGGGTTGCAGAACCTGTCTGCAAAGGAACTGCAAGATGGTAAAATTTTTGACTTTCCTTGTCTAGGTTGCATAATCCACCTTTTAAAATGATCAGAAATACCTATTTGAGTTTTGCGCCCCCTGTAGTCCTTAGATATGTGGATTTTTGCAAGGATATGCAAGACCTTTTGCATCTGGTTTGGAGCTGCAGTTTGAGGAGCTATATTGGTTTTGGAACAAACGAGTTTACATTTTCTGTGTTGTATGAGAAACAGCAATAGCACAAGCATTCAAGAAGGTGGAGAAGAAGGGGAAAATTCGGCAACTTTGGGAAACTGGCAAATTCCTCTACACTGCTGGTTCTTGGGGTGCAACAGCTCTTTCGTAAGATTTTACAACCTGTGAAATATTGTTGTGCATTTGAGAATTTATTGAACTTTTCCATATATTCTGCATTTGACAGCCATGGTACTTACATCTTGTGTTTAACTTTTGTCCCTAATGCTGAAAATACTGATGTGGGAAATAACTCTCTGGGATGTGGAACAGGGTTTACAGGCACCCTATTGTGCTCCGAGCTGCATCCATGGCTGTGTGGACATCGTGCTGCCTCATCCTCAAAGTTCTGACTTGAGAGAGGTGTCACAACTCTTGGTCCAAGCTCATGAACTTTGCACCAATTGATCAACATCCATGTCTGTACAGAAATTAATGTCCATTGTATATACCCACAGGCAACCCTATTCTTTTTGCAATTTTTTAAGAAGTAAATTCTTGCACCTTTACATGTGGGTACATCACCCACTTATAATTCTTACAGCCTTATCTGTGAATCATCAGAGAGCTTCATAAACATACTGTTTTGGAAGAACCCAAACGTATCTTCCCCTCTTGACTGAAAATTCACTGGGGGCCTTGATGGTAACTTCCACAGAACCAAATGAAATGGTTAGTCCCACTTGTGTTATTACATAACATTACCTTTCTTTTGCTTTGATTCCAACTGTGGAAGTGAGTATGTATGTACAACTGCCCAGTACATTGTAACATATGCATTTGCTTATTTATTTGTGGGCTCACCATGGCTTGTGAGCAATGTGTACAGTACTGCTGTTTTGAAGTCTTCCTGTGCATATGCATAGATCTTGGCATTTTCAATGTGCTATTTGAATGGCATACTTTTCTTTAACTTTTATGTGTATACGTATTCCTCATTGATCCTTGCTTGTTAGATCATTTTATTTAGTTGACTCTAATAGCACATGTTTCACTCAATAGTACATTTCAGCATCTTGGTCATTTAAACTGAGACACATCTCTGTCATAAAATCCTAACATGTGAAGTTCTCTTGCAGCTTTTTGTAGCCAATTGTGAAAAATTATAATCTTGAAATTGTTTTATATTTCGTACAATTTTCATTCACAATGGCACTTGATAAATTAGTCCCGCTAATCTGTGCCACTTTTTTCTCACTGCCCCTTTAATCCTGTAGTATCATGCATAATTGGGTCCATTTGTTTTTCTCTGCCGTCTCTCAAATACAACCATCTCAATGGAAGCCCTGAAATTTTCCACTCTGGTTTCCGACATGCCAACTCCATGACTGCAATACTTCACTTGCTTTGTGGGAATTCTTTCCGGAGAGGATTGGGAGGCATCCCATCAGCACTTCTCATAAACCTCTTGCAACATATTTCTGGGGAGCTGATGACCATGATGAGGCCCTTAAGCTAGCACAACCAATGTGCTAGCAAGTTGAGTGTTGCTTGCTGTGTTTGGATGCTCAATCAATTGAGAGCTCGATATGCAGCTGCAAGAATTTTGTCAGCAAATTGTTTGAGCATGTCATTTGAACTTCTACCAATAGGAAGGAGACGATTCAACTTCAGTCATGATGTTCTATGGCCACTTCAAGGTTTATATCCACCTCTGAAATGTCACCATTGTTGTTATCATCAATGGGTTTTTCAGCACACTCAACCCAATAAGGATTAAAGATATCTCTCATGACATGGACATTATCATCATGCACATTGTCATCAGTATCATGATCCTGATTGTGAAACTCCAGAACCAACCCAACACCAACTTTGGTCAACTAGGCCTTGTGTTGTGAAGAGGCTGGCAGCAAGAACAATTCCTGCAAAGTACAAACACTGTTTGTCAAAGTAATGGAAGCACTTGGTGTCTCTGACTATGATTACGAATGTGACTATCTTTGCGGTAATGTAGCAGTTGCCACATATTGACAGATTCTTGTAAATACAGATCATTATATGGGAGAGGTGTGCTGCTGACCATATGCAATGCCAGTTTCGCACTCTGGTGAAACAAATGAAACAACTTTTCTCCTTCACCTACATCATGCAGGACCACTTTTGTATCTGACACACATACCTGGCATATTTCATCTCCCTGCAAATTCTCTTAACTTGTGCAAAAATCCCAGTCGTTTGGAGGATGATCTTGATCATCTAGTACAAGTGTATGCACATCATTTGTCAATCCAATCCAATCCACATACGATCTGGATGTTTCTTCATGCTGCTTTCCTTTCTGTGCTGTTTAACATTTACACTGAGATCCCACTTGCCAGCAGCAGCATAAATGTTTGACAGCAGCACATAGCCTGCAGCATCTGCAGGGTCCAAATCAACAACACGTTTTGCTATCCTTTCACCCATTTGTACATGGCCATGGATTTTGCAAGCACCAAGCAAGGTCTTCCACACATCCACATTTGGTTCAAAGGGCATTGTATTGATAAAATCCTCAGCCTCCAGCAAACGGCCAGCACGGCCAAGAAGATCGACAATGCAAGCATAATTTTCCAGTGTTGCAGATATACAGTAAACTGAGCCCATAGAATCAAAGTAGTGCAGACCTTCATCTGCTAGGCCTGCATGACTACAAGCTGACAGCAGACAGACAAAAGTGACATCATTGATCTTGACACCTTGTTGACACATCTGTTCAAAATGTGCAAGAGCTTCATTACCAAGCCCATGCATGGCATACCCATGAAGCATAGCAGTCCAAGAGACCACATTCCGTGAGGGCATCTGATAGAACACTCTCCAAGCATCCTCCATGCTCCCACATTTAGCATACATGTTAACAAGGCTACTCTGCACAAAGATATTAGAGTCACAACCATGTTGAATGAGTTGTTCATGAACGTGCCTGCCCTCTTCAAGTGCCAGTACACTGGCACATGCATTGAGGACAGCCACAAATGTGACAGGACCTGGCTGTACACCTTCCTGTTGCATTTGTTGAAATAGTTCCAATGCATACTGCCCTTGCCCATGTTTCACATGGCCCAACAACATGGCACTCCAAGAGACCACATCATGTGAGGGCATCTTGTTGAACACTCTCCAAGCATCCTCCATGCTCCCACATTTGACATACATGTCAATAAGGCTATTCCCCACAAACACATCCAGCTCACAACCACTTTGAATGATCTTTTCATGAGCCTGCCTGCCCTCTTCAAGTGCCACTACACTTGCGCAAGCATTCAAGACCCCCACAAAAGTAATACCATCTGGCTGCACACCTTCCTGTTGCATTTTTCTAAATAGTTTCAAGGCATTTTGCCCTTGCCCACATCTCACATATCCCGATATCATAGCATTCCAAGAGACCACATGTGGTGAGGGTATTTTGCTGAATACTCTCCAAGCATCCTCCATGCTTCCACATTTAGCATACATGTCAATGAGGCTATTCTGCACAAATTCATTAGAGTCATAACCATATAAAATGATCTGTTCATGAGCATGCCTGCCCTCTTCTAGTGCCACTACACTGGCACATGCATTCAGGACCCCAGTGAAAGTGACACAACTTGGTTGCACACCTTCATGTTGCATTTTTTGAAAGAGTTCCAATGCCTTGTGCCCTTGCCCACATTTCACATGTCCCAATATCATAACATTCCACGAGACCACATTCCGTGAGGGCATCTTGTTGAACACTCTCCAAGCATCCTCCAGGCTCCCACATTTGGCATACATGTCAACAAGGCTCGTCCCCACAAAGATATTTGACTCACAACAGCTTTTAACAATCTGTTCATGTGCATGCCTGCCCTGTTCCAGTGCTCGTAGGCCAGCACAGGCATTGAGCACCGGAAGGAAAGTGAATTTGTCTGGACTCATCCCTTGTTCTTGCATTTGCTGGAAAATCTCCATCGCCTTCTCATATCTCCCAGCCTTGACATTTCTTGCAAGGCTTCGATTCCACAAACATCTGTCCAATCGTAATGCCATGGCATCCATCTCCGCTTCCACCCACAAGGGTTTCTGTCGATCATCAAGCCAAAGTACCTCATGTGTCTTCTTATGCTTGAAATCTGGATACTTTGCATTCACCTACAATATGAAAGTCCTAAAATCAATCCTATCAGCTATGCATCCTTACAGTTTCAGCCAGACCAGGCAGCGATCTCGACAAACAAAGAAAGAAGCCATATGTACTACTTGCATACCCCTCCACTGGAGAGAGAGAGAGGGAGACAGAGAAATTGTGACTACCAGAAAACCAGAACTCATTTTTACCTTCTGCAGCCTACCATCCCACCACTGAGAGGGATCTGCAAAGAACTTGCGCCAAAGTCTCTCTTTCTGACCTGCAGGAAGGAACTGGGTGGTTCAAACATACAAAACACCTCTTATGAGGGACTTTCTTTTTTTCCATCATAACACAGATCATCATCATCATCAGCATCTTCCACGAACAAAAACACCACACTAAAAAGAAACATTCATATTTGGATGGATTACACACAAACCCAGCAAAACATTTTGTGTTTGGATATTGATCACACACAAAAAAAAAGAAAATTCAGCAACAAAAGAAAAAAAAAAAACAGTCGGATCTCTCAGAGAGAATGCACAACCAGACAGACAGTCTTCGCATTAGATTTTGCAGCACAAAAGCATTTGAAATAAATGAGACTTGGACAAACAAATCCCCTCCTCCTCCTCCTCCTCCTCCTTCTCCTTCTCCTTCCCTAAGAAACTAACTACTGACCTGCTGCTGCAGAAGCAGTTGGTGCAAGAAGATCTCCTCCACTCCAAGAGGAGGAGGGCGATGATAGAGCAGCACGGTGGCACACTGGAGCAGAACCTGTTGTCACATGCACTGGAAGATTGTCCAAAACCTTCAGAGAAAAAAAAACTAGCTTCTTCTTGTGCACTGTCATGAGCACGAGGAAGCGAAAGCGCAACAACAAATAAACAAACAAACCAAGAAAGGAATCGCAGCGGCCGGCCTTTCAAAGGCGCTGTCGCCTCGAAGAGCGACGATTCACCAGCATCGCAAACACAACAATAACAGTAGTAGCAGCAGCTGCAACGATAACAACAAGAACGGAACATGAACCCTAGTTGAGGATGTACTTGCCTTCTCCGATCGATCGATAGATCGGCAAACAGTCTATGCTCGGGAATTGGCGACGATGGTGGGATAGGATGCGCGCGCACATCGTCGCGATTGCGATTCTTGTCGCAGGTAAGTATTACAGTCACGAATCTCTGGATCTTGGCACCAAAACGAAACCCTAGCTAGCTAGGGTAATCGGAAATCAGCCTGCTGCACACGAAGAGCGCGAAGGGAAGGGGAAGGGAACGGAAAAGGAATGAATGGGTTCACGGATCTGATGATGGGAAGGAATGGTTCTCGTGAGAATCGAGCAATCAAGGTGTTGGTGGGAAGAAAATTTCTCCTTTGTGGTTGTGGGTTGGGAAGAAGAATGTGTTTGCTTTTGGAGGTTTGCGACATAAGAAGGAAGAATGAGATTAAGGCTTTTGTTTAGCAGCAGCAGCAGCAGCAGCAGCAGGAGGAAGAGGAGGAGGAGGAGGACCAGGAGCTTGCAGGAGGAAGAGGAGCTTGCAGTAGTAGCAGCAGCAGCAAACAGGGGACTTTCAGTTTCATGTGAGTGAAATGGAACACACTTTGTGTTTGCAACGACAACAAACAACAACATCTGTATGGTGTTTGATGATTCTTCAGCATGCAATGGTGGGGAGGGTTTAGGATTGCTTGATTGATTTTGGATATCGTCTTTTCCACTCACTCAAATTCATGAAGTCACTCAGTCTCTAGAGCATTTGGGTCGCCAACAAAACCACCCAGCTTCCACAAGCTCATGCAGATCTTGAGCCAAGAAAGAAAGGAAAAATAAGGAGGAACAGAAGAGTGTTTTCTGTGATTTTTGAGGGAAGTGGGTCTTTCAGTTCAGCAAGTAGACACAAACTTTGGCTTTGAAGAGACCAGAAAAGCAATCCTTGCTACAGAAAGAAAGAATGACAGTGGGAGGAGACTATCTGTGAGGGCAAAGGAAACGAAAGAGGTCTTTCTGAACACGGCAAGTGCTCTATCTTTTTGCTGTCTTGCAGTTGCCAAAACATTTGACTTCTTTTGCATGGAAACAGATTCAAAGATCTAATGCCATGAAGATGAGTAGTCCAAGCCTTCAGCAGCCATGGTGATGATGGTGGTGGCGAATTAGGGTTGATTAGGGTTTAGAGGGGAACAGAGTGGCCATTACCATGCAGGATGCCAGCAACAATTACTGTCGGGGGCAGCAGCAGCAGCAGCAGCATAAGCTTGGGTCTTCCAACCAACTTGCTGGAGTCACGCCAAATTGATCCTGCAAATTTCTACAAACAGTTTCTTGGGGACACACGATCCATAGCATTTCGTAGGCAGCAGCAACCAAGGGGACTGACTCCACCACCACCATTGCCAGAGGAGAAGAAGAAGAAGAAGAGATTTGTGGGTAATGAACCCACTGTGTTTTCGCCTTTGCCAAACTGGCTCCCTTTGTACAGTTTCCAACCTCAAAGCCGCAACACATTCTCCAGTCTGCTTGATTCTGGGAGCAAATGGTGGCGGAAGAAGAAGAAGACGACTCCTCATCACCAGATTCCAAGAGAGCATTTCAACGCAAGTTTTTTGTCACCCCATTTGTTAAATCAACAAAACCGAGGAAGATTCTTCAAGGCAGGGGCATGGATTGCTTTACTGCTGTTGATGGGTGGAAGTGCTCGTTATGGGCAAGCAAAAGCTCGAGCTTATATGGAGGAAAAACTGTTGCCTCCATTGGCGAGCATTGTGGGTTCATATCTAGGTCGCGAAGTGGAGCTGGGGAATATTCAAAGGCTCTCTCCACTATCCTTAACACTTGGGCCGAGCTCTGTCGGCCCACATGCAGAAGAATTCTCATGTGGAGAGCTTCCAGGGATAGAGATCCGTGTGCGTCCCCTGGTAAGTTTGCAAAGGGGTCAAGTGGTTATCAATGCTGTTGTGATGAATCCGCATATGCTTGTTGCTCAAAAGGAGGATTGGTCATGGCTAGGGATTCCCGCTCCCTCTGAGAAGAAGTTCTTGCACCAGAGCTCAGAGCCTGGTCTTGACAAGCGGACCAAGCTCCGGCGAGTTTCACGGGAGGAAATGGGTGCTAGTTTGTTGCAAGAAAGGGATGTGGCTGCACGTTCTGCTGCTAGATCTGGTTATGTGATGGGTGGTGGTGTTGATGTTGGATCTAAGCTTGATGAGAGTTCTGGGAGCAGCGGAACCTTGAAGTGCATTGCAGAAGGTGAGTCGGAGGGTGAGGAAGAACACCAGGTCGGTCAAGCAATGAGAGGGATGGAGAAAGATGCAATTGTAAGTGGTGAGCAAGAAACATTCCATCCAGGGCTCGAGGATGACGAACTGGAAGAGGAACCCACATTGGTAATGGAGGTGAAAAGCTCAGTATTGAAAGCAAAGAACTGGACAGAGACAAGGGTGTTGAGACCTGTGAGACGCAAGTTGCTACGAATATGGTCTACCAAGCAACCTCCGATTCTGACAAAAGCCGAGTATCAGACCCGAAACCTCCAGCGCAGTGCCCTTGCTGCCAGGACAATGTTTGCAAAGCTCGAGAGAGAAAAGTGGCAAAAATCAGGTCTGGTGGTTCACAGCAGTCAGGAGGCTACCCCAAGTGGAAGCATGTCAAGAACTGCAAGCACCAAACAAGAAGACCTGCAAAGATTATCAGAAGTATCTTCTGGAAGTGAGAAGGAGAAAGGCCACAGCGATGATTCAACAACAGTTGGTGCTAAAACCATCAAACAAGGGTCAAAGGTTCAAACTGCTGGGCCCAAGGCATCGACTCCAATGGAAGTGAATGGTATCAGGGTTAGCCAATTCAATGATCTATGGGGAAATCTTTCTTCAGAAACTGAGGTGGTTGGTCAGGGTCTGAGGAGACGCATGAAGGTGATAATTAGGAGGCTTGTAAGACTGGCTAAGAGACGAGTTGAGGTCTCTCAAGCTGAGGGCTGGACTCCCATCGCTCTTGAATCAGTGTATTTCAAGGATGGCACCTTCACACTCTTGGCCTATGGTGATCAAGAGGCCAGGTATGTGGTTGCCACTAGATTTTGTAAGATGACCACAAAATTCAGGAAGACCCAAGTTTCAGTGTTGAGCTAGAGTCTTGGAACCAACTGAGATTCCCAACTGAGACTCAGTACTACTGGGTCCAGGCTGAAGAAAATGCTTGTGGGCAACAAAAGCCACCCATGTTTATGACCCTCCTGCTTATGTCAGTCAATTAGAACTTCTATGCTTCTAACAAAAGCTCTGAATATATATATTTTTTGAATTCATCATTGCAGGGTAATGGAGAGGGTGAATGGATTTGTAAAGCTGAGGAATAACCATCAACAAATCCTGGTGCATGTGACGGGAAAGCCCAAGAGATGGCGGAGCAGAGTTTCAGAAGAGGGTGGCCGGCTTTTTGTGAAAGTGGCAGTCGATCTTGCAAAGCAATCGTGGGATGTGAAAGTCAAGGGCTATGATTTATTTGCTCCGGTCAGTACATTCCTTGCTCTCTCTGTGTGTGCTGCCTAGTGTCCTACTGTTTACTACCTGTTGTCTAGAGACACTTATGCTTCTCGATGATGCATATCTTGCGGAGTCTTTCAATGTTGGATTTTTTTTTTCCCTGGGATCACTTGTGAGGTTGGTATGATTAGCTTGCAAAGAAGTTAGGATTGATAACAAACCAGCTGAAGAAGAGCTGTTTGGTTCTGCATTTTTTTCCCTTCTTCAGTGTAGGGTGCTAGCCAGAATCATGGCTGAATCTTCCTTTTGCTTCAGAACTGGTTACAGAAACTCAGTACATCGGCTGGTGCTCACATTGGCCCTATACCCACAGTATGAAGAAGAGCTGTTTGTGTCTCTGTTTTTCCCCTTCTTCGAGATTTCTCAATCCTCAGGAGAGTTATTTGTTCTTGTCTTGCAGCTTATTGAAAGGCTGCTGGAGCTTCCTCTGGAGTGGTCAAATGGTCGGGCTTTTGGAGAGGTTCTATCTTCCTGATGGCAACCTTTTGTTCTGAGAACATGTTTAGACTTCCGTATTGAGTTTTTGGGTTTTTGAACGAAACTTCAGGGTGCATGAATTGTAGACTTCCGTTTGAAAACAGCCCAGATTTTAGGTTAGAGGAGTTTGTAATAGACCATTTTCAGCATTTTTTTAAAGATTGAAGAATGACGTAAAACGATTTGCCAAACTGCTGCAGGTGGATATCTGGATGACAAAGGAAGATACTTTCCCACATTTTGGAGGACGTGTGGATGTCAAGGGACTTGACTTCCGAATTATGGATGCACCGTCCTCCTTTAAGGTTCCTGCCATGTGAATGAGGACTCTATTCCTCCCCTCCCCGTAAACATAACATTCACCAATCCATGACTTGCCCATTTGTTTAACATCTGGTGAAATGGTGCCACTAGAAATAGTGTGCTTATACAAGCTAATGGGAGAATCCATAGGATCAACGTAAATGCTTACATTCTGGAATTTCATAATATTGTGCACTTTGTAATAAGTTCCATTTGGAGATCCAGTAGTAGTCCGTCAGTAATTTTTTATTGTTCATTTGTTTTATTTTTTTCATGTGAAGATATGTTAGCTGTGCCCGTGGCAATAATGCAGGGTGTGAGTGGCACTTTGTTCTTCCAAGGGCAGCGTTTGTTTTTCCACAATGCTACAGGCTACTATGGTGCCATTCCCTTGAACGTTTCTGGAGATATTGACCTCAACCCAGAAGATGGTGAATACCGTCTAAGTTGCCAGGTTGCTCCTGAAGCCCTTTGGAAGTTGATTATAGGAGTGCAGCAGATTGAGCATGTCAATGTACATATGATTGCTATAAACTTCATTAAACCCTGTGCCCCACAAACTGAACAGTGATTCCATACATATCTGTGACAGATTTCCAGATGCTCCTTGTCCCATCTAATCTGCAGATGATGCCCATTGTGACAGAGGTAGAAAGGTTCGAAATCTTTTTTGTGATCAAGCATTACTGATCGGGGGAAGAGTGATGGGTTTTGAGATACAGGTTTCAGGTGTAGAATGCAATTCCTTAATGAGAAGCCTGGGGGCGCTGGCCCCACCATTACCTGTGAGCTCCTCCTTTAATCTCTTATGGGCTGTGAGTTGTTTTGTCCATCCCTTTACCATGTTGGGTACATAGACTGAGAACCAAGGATAAATGTTTAGTGCTGCTGCTGCGCTTTAATGCTCTTCTGTTAAGGATGAAATCTGCTAGAAGTCTCGGGAGTCTGGTACTTATGGACTTGACTCTGGTTTAGTAATCAGGATGTTGAATGCAGCTTGCAGGGTCACTGAAGGGAGTGGTTTATTGTCGGGGTCCATTGGATTGTCCCATATTTGAAGGCAGCATTGAAACAACGGGCAAGAATATGTCATTAACTTATGACACACAGCCATCAGCAGCAGTTGATGCTATCCAGAAAAACACAGAGAAGGGGGCTGTTGCTGCCTATGATCATGTACCTTTCACATCTGCATCAGCAAGTTTCACTTTCAATTCTGATAACTGTGTGAGTTTTTCAATCCTTCCAACCTTGATAAGTGCTCTTCCTGAAAAACAATTTATGGTACCCATGTGAGGGGAGCTAAGCCACAGAATGTCTTGTGATGCCCTTGGCAGATGGCAGATTTGTATGGGCTTCGAGCTGTTCCAGTGGGTGGGGGTGAAATTCGTGGAGCAGGCAATTTGTGGATATGTCCAGAGGTATATCTTCCTGAAGCATCACACTGCATATGCCTGTGGCATGTTGAGGAGTGGCTATTCTATTGCCTACCACCATTTTCTGTATTTCTCTTCATGTGTGGTGATGCTGAACTTTGCTTCCGATTTTCCAGGGGGAGATAGATCCAACTGCTGTGAATGTGGACTGCTCTGGTCAAGTATTAGGAGATGCCCTTGCAAGTTTCTATGCTCCAGCAGGCATTGAGGTTCCACCTTCAAGCTTTGGCATCACACAACTGGAGGCCAAAATTCGGGGCGCTATACTCATGCCGTAATGCTCACTTGCAAAGTTTCCATTTCCCTTTTTACTCTGGATTGAAGTTAAATTTAGGAGCAGTAGGTTTTTATTGACTTCTTTTCAAAAGCCCTGAGCTTATGCTGAGGAAAATCTTCATGTGACAGAGTCTTCGACATAAAATGGGCAACTCCAGAGGCTCAAGGTGCAATGTATGATGGTCATGGCAACATTCACATATCCCGTGAAGCCATTGTTTTGAACTCCTCAGCTTTCACATTTGAGCTTTTGACCAAAATCCACACGTCATACCCACCTATCAATCCAAACCGCAAACGTTCGTTTGAATTCAAGCCTGCTGCTCCTCCCAAAATTGAAGGCCTGGATGTGGATTGCCGACTGAATGGATTTGACATCATGGGTTTGACCCCTTTGAGTATTGAGGCTTCGTCTCCCTCCCCTCATGCCATGCGCATGAAGGTGTTTGGAAAATTGAAGTTCAATGGACGAGTCCCTCACATGTCTTCAAATAATCCCAGAATGGAAGAAAGTCGGGAGAAGGGCATTCCAGGAATGGTTGGGGATGTGTCTCTTGTAGGCTTGAAGCTGAACCAGTTTCTTTTTGCTCCACACTTGACTGGGTCTTTGGATATCTCGCCTTCCTCATTGAAGGTAAGAGAGAGATGGGTGTTGTCATTGTGGCTGTTTGCTCAAGCTGAATTGAATTGAAGCTTGTTGTGTTCTACTCCAAAGATGCTTGACCCTTCTTACTCTGGATAATTGGTTGTGACAGCTTCATGCATCTGGGAGGGCAGATGAGCACCTACACATTCATGTGACTGATTCTGCACAAAATGGGGCGGGAGTCTCTTTGGGAGGGCAAGGATCATCATCATCATCTGCAATCTTAAACAAAGGGTTCAACAAGGAAGCATCGTTTTCACTACAGAGGGGTCAGCTTCTCACAGATGTACACTATCAACCAGGTCACTCTGCAAAACTTGAGGTGATTTTTTCCCTGAGACTTTCTTCCTAGTGCCATGGATGGTCACATTGAAACTTTCCGACCCAGGAATGTTTGTTCTCAATTCTCTGTTGTCAACTTGTACCACCAAGCTTCTGAGGTTCTTCCCAAAGTTGGCTTCTTCAATCATCTGGGAGTACCCTTTTGTTTGACTTGACAGTCTGTCTATGTCTGTGGTATGGGCTTCAGATCCGAAACTTGCAGCTTGATGAGCTGGAGTTGGGATCTCTTCGAGGTGCCATTCCAAAGGTAACATCATCCAGACCTAACCAGATGCATGTAACTGAGTCTCCCAGGCACTAGGCTCAGCAGACAGAAGGGATTCTTTGAGGATCAAATCTACTTCATCTATCAGGAATCACCAATTTCTGTGTGGTGAAAATGCAGGCAGATCTGACATTAAATTTACTGAAGAGAAGAGGGCAAGGGAGCCTTTCTGTGAAGCAGCCACGCTTCAGTGGCCTGCAGGGTAAATCTCTGGATTTGGCAGCTCGCTGGTCTGGGGATGTGGTATGTTTCTTTTTTCATGCCCTCTGGACCAAGTCATTTGCAGGAATGTTGGAGCATTTACATGTATAATCACCAATTCAGTTACTATCACAATGGTAACATGTTTTTGTTCTTGTAGGTGACACTGGAAAAATCAGTGCTGGAGCAAGCCAACAGTCAATATGAGGTGCAAGGAGAGTATGTATTACGAGGGCAGCGAGCTGGAGAAAAAGAGAGGGATGAGGAGGTGATGTGGGAGAGGGCTATGGCTGGACAGCTTGGCACCTTTATTACTTCCATGGGCCGATGGCGCTTACGCCTGGATGTGCCCCATGCTGAAGTTTCTGAGATGTTACCAGTGGCACGATTATTATCTAGAAGTAGTGATCCTGCTGTTGTGTCTCGATCCAAGGTATAACTACTTTTTTTTACTGATGGGCAAAGCTTAACAATCCCTTCTTTTGGCTCTCAGTAATTTCTTCAGTTGCTGATGATCATGATTGGCTTGATGCTGAATTGTTTTGTTTCAGTTCTGGGTTTTTTCCCCTCTGCTCTTTTGACATTTCCTCTTTTTTCCCGTCTGGTGCTGAACTGGGGGGCTATTGGGTTGTTTTGTTTTGACAGGAGCTTTTTCTACAAGGAGTGCAGACTGCAGGTTTTTCTGCAGAAAACCTGAAAGAGCTACTGGAGGTATGTATGTATGTATGCTTTGGACAATATGACGAATCTCAGAATTCTTTGCTCCAGAAGTGTTGCAAGTTAATGCCTTTCACACTCTCCATAGGTTCTATGGCACCTCAAATATACCCAATTGCTTCCAGCAAATTCAGACCATTAGAAGCTGATTGTGGAGCACAAAGCACTCTGTATCAGTCTTACGCATGATTTGTGGAATCCTAAGCAAGCTAGGGAGCAGTTACTTTCTTGATGTGCTTTGTTTGACAAGGTGAGAATGGTAATGGTGGACAGTGTATAAGGAGGAGTAAGGAAGGCAGTACATCTGATGAGGGCTCTCCTGAGTCCATTCCTTTGCCAGGCTTGGCAGAGCTCAAAGGGCAGTGGCATGGAACACTTGAAGCCACTGGTGGTGGGAAGGGGGACACTGCGGTCTCTCTCTCAACTTGTGTGACGGAGAACTTCCATTTGTCTTTATGTTTTTGTTTTTTGTCACATTATGAACTCATTGTTGGTTCTTGTCAGTCTCTCTCAACATTTGGTCTTGTTTGTTTCTACTCTTTGCACCATCCATACTTGTGTGAGTTTCTCTTTAGAACATAGTGTCAAAATTTGGTTTTCTGGCATGGGGCAGGCGGACTTTGATCTCCAGGGCAATAATTGGGAATGGGGAGCTTACAGAACCCAGCGAGTCATTGCTGTTGGTGACTACACAAACAATGATGGTCTCCGCATCGAGAAATTCTTCATCCAGAAAGACACAGCGACACTCCATGCAGATGGAACTCTGCTCGGCCAAAAACCAAGCCTACATTTTGCAGTGCTAAATTTTCCTGTCAGTCTTGTTCCCCCTCTTTTTCATGCCATTCAGTCATCAACCCCTGAACCCCTTCCATCACCATCGCCACCAACTCCTATCCGGGGGACCCTCTACATGGAGGGGGACCTGCGGGGTCACATGATCAAACCACAGTGTGATGTTCAAATACGGCTTTTAGATGGTGCGATTGGAGGCATCAGTTTGGGCCGAGCTGAGGTAGCTGCATCCATTACGTCGGCTAATCGGCTGGCTTTCAATGCAGTCTTTGAGCCTGCTGCACATAATGGTCATGTGCGGTTTCGTGGGAGCCTACCAATGGGCCCAGGGGGAGCCCTTGAAAAATTGGAGGAAGATCTTGAGGAAGATCAGATGTGGGATAGGGAAAAGCATCGTCGAACTCGTGGTTGGAGTCGGGAGAAAAACTGGGACAAGGAGGGTGATGATGCGGATGAGAAAACTGGGGATGTTTCAGAAAAAACTGGAATAGAGGAGGGTTGGGAGGTCAGGTTAGCTGAAAGCCTCAAGGTTTTGGATGGTGATTTCCTTGATTCAAGTGCTGTTCAAATAGATGCAGCAGTTAAGGATGGGGGCATGATGCTGCTTACAGCTGTTTCACCAGGTCTTTGTTGGCTTCAGGGCAATGCCGATGTAACATTGCAGGTACTCTTAAGAAACTAAAGGTGGTGGTGAACTTGCTCTAGGCTGTAACCCTAAATTTGAGAGCTTTACCATTTGAGAGCCTTCTCATTGTGCAAGTGGTGAAATTCTGCAGGTAAGGGGAACAGTACAGCAGCCCATTGCAGATGGTGTGGCGGATTTTCACAAAGTGTCAATTTCTTCACCAGTACTACCAAGGCCTCTCTCAAATCTTGGTGGCACTATCCGTGTGAAGAATAATCAGCTTTGTGTGGAGGGTTTGGAAGGGAGGGTAGGGCGACGGGGCCATCTTGAAGTTAGAGGCCAGTTACCCATCAAAGCAAATGAAGCCTATACCAATGGAGATGCTATTGAAATCAAGGCTCAGTCCTTGGAAGTGCGAGCCAGACACACATTTAGGTAAATCATTCAATGACTTTTTGTGATTGTGTCAATTGGTCATTGGAATGATCTTGAGGCCAGTCTTGAAGAATGGCAAGATAAATTCCTTATGCCTGAATGAAGTAAGGAGATGATTGAACTATGTATTGAGCAGTGAAGTTCAAAATAATACTGTAAATTGTTGAGCCAGTAGTTCTTGAATATTATGCCAGAACCAGTTCCGGCAAATTGTTGATTCCTTCACCAGTACTACAGTATGCAAGAATAATAATTTCTGCAATCACAAAATGCCAATGAGATTAGTTGAAATTGACAAAATGTTGATGGTTGCAGTGGGCAGGTGGACACTCAGGTGCGGTTGATGGGTTCCCTTCTAGATCCAGAGGTGACAGGGACAATACAGCTGAGCCATGGAGAAGCGTACCTTTCACAAGAAAAGGGACTTGAGAAAGGGGCAAGTTCTCCACCTTCAACAATATCAACAACTATGCCTGGGGGAGGCTATAGCTGGATGGCAGCTGCAGAGAACATTGCAAGGAGTCACACTGCTGAGGTGTTTGCTTTGCCAGCACATCATCTCATCACAAAACCATCCGGTAGGTTGGTTCTGTTGCCCCCTGGCATTACTCTTCTTTTAGTTTTTTCTCACTATCTGTTGTTTCAAGCTGCTTAGCAAAAGGAAAACAATCCTCATAGAATTCGGTCTCTTGCTCTGAAACAGTTGTCAAATCAGCAAATGTTAGAATAGTGGATTCCGTTTTTCCAGCTGAGGAGACTCCAGTGGAGGAGGGGAAAGGTCGAAGCATACAACCCCCGGTAGCTGTTCGGTTGAGGGGCCTTAAGCTTCAGTTAGGACCTGAGCTTCGCATGGTGTACCCATTGATTCTCAACTTTGCTGTGAGTGGAGAGCTGGAGCTGAATGGCTTTGCTGATCCTTTACGGGTCAAACCCAAAGGGACACTCACTTTTGAGAATGGAGATGTCAACCTTGTCGCCACTCAGGTATCATTGATTCTCACTGCATCTCCATTTATAACAAGCTGTAAAGCCTAACAGCTATCAAACACACATCCTTATGCCTCTTGTGGAGCAGATGGTCAGCAGATCTTTGGACTCTGACAGAAACGTCTAAAATTGTGTGAAGAAAAGATATGGCTCTTTTGGTTTCTAGCATTAGGGTATGGAGTAACACATTTGCATTTTTTAAGGCATGGTTCACAGAATGCCATCTATTGAGGTTCTATGAAACTTCCGGTGTGAGCTAGATAGGACTGAACAAGGAATTGCCTGAAGCAATTTGCACTCGACAAATGAATGTCATGGTAACAAAATGGTCAGAGATGGGTGATGCAACACACTTTGGTTATGAGGTTCAATGCTGAAAAATGTTTGTTGTTGCATGAACTGCAGGTCCGGTTAAACAGGGATCATCCAAACAGGGCAAAGTTTGAGCCTGACCAAGGATTTGACCCCAGCCTTGACCTAGCTCTGGTGGGAGCAGATTGGCAGGTCAAGGTTCAAGGTCTTGCCAGTAATTGGCAAGATAACCTTGTTGTAACATCCAATCGCACAGGGGAGCAGGATGCTCTCACTCGCATTGAGGTCTCACTTCCCTAGCTGCATTGTTTCTCTTAGTCAGGGTTGCTTGGGTGGCACTTGTGTTTCCTGCTTCACACAGTCTCTTTGCTGGTGCTTGTGTTGTTTCCTGCTTCACAGTCTCTTAGTCCTTGTCAAGGGGTTAGGGTTTAGGGCATTGTTCTCTTCCCAATTCCTTGTATACTGTTGTTGATTGAAGTTTTTGGATGATGCCCTGTTGATGGTGCAGGCAGCTAGAGTCTTTGAGAGTCAATTGGCAGATTCGCTGTTGGAAGGGGATGGGCAGTTAGCATTCAAGAAACTAGCAGCTGCCACTGTGGAGACACTCATGCCCAAGATTGAAACTAAGGGGGAGTTTGGGCAAGCACGTTGGCGACTTGTGTCAGCTCCTCAAATACCCAATCTACTCTCACTTGATCCCACAACTGACCCCTTCAAATCCCTTGCAAATCTCTCCTTTGGTGCTGAAGTGGAGGTCCAATTGGGTAGACATTTACAGGTAAAAGAAATTCTTATCTTGTTTGCATACTCTTTCTCTTACTGTTTGAACTCTTGTAATCTGCTCTCCTCTTGTCTTCTCTGAGCATGTACAAATTACCTCAAAAAGGGTTTTGTTGACAGCGATTTGAATACTGCCCTTTTCCCTCTTGTTTTTCCTGTTTTGTTGAGCAGGCATCAGTGGTGCGGCAGCTGAAAGAATCAGAAATGGCAACTCAATGGACATTATGCTATCAACTCAACAGCAAATTGCGGATTTTATTCTCCTCCATCCCTTCAGTTGACAACCGATTGCTAATTGAGTACTCTGCCACATCTCAGAACTGATGATCAAGCTTCTTCCCACTGTAACATGACCAGAAAAATTCCCACTGAACCTTGTTTTTTTTTTCCCCATCTTCTTTTTTTCTCTTTGTACCAGGCATGGTACCTATTGTTCAACCCAAACAAATAAAGGAAGTAAAAAGCATTTTCCCATTTATTTCCCAGTGTGTTTTATCAATGAAGAGGGAAGGGAAGGGGGTTCCATTCCTTCCTCCCTTCAGCAGCAGCACACCTGCATCCAAACCCTAGAGGTTGAATTTGGTTTTGCAATCGGTTAGAATGCTGAAAGAAAGGCACCAAGATTGATTGTACTGGAAAAAACACAGGTAACAAAACTGCCACTGCTCTTTTTCTGTAAGAGAAAACATGTGACCCATCTCAGACTTTTACTTTGGTTTTTTTCATTGCTAGCAATGAAAAGGGAAGCAGGGACCACCAGGGTAAGGGGGGGGGGGGGGGTCCCGCTAGTGCTATCAATTTTCACAGTCAATGGGGAAGGGAGAAACCAAGACTCAGGGAGGAGTCTGAATGTCCTCCCACACCTGGCGAAAAAGTATGAATTGCCAGTGTAATAGCGAAGTGCAAACGGCGAGCGAAGCGAGCCGCGCACTTCGCTGGGGGAGGGGTGTCCCCCTCCAAAGGTGTGCACGACCTGGAATTGAGGGGGAACCACCTGGAATGAGTAGCGCGCTAAACCCTGTTTTCGGGATTCCTCGCCTCGACATTGCCTTGAACTGATATTTTCAAAAATTTTCTCCGAAAAACTCTCCGCATAGCGGCATACTTTATAACTTTCTAAAAAAATTTCGCCAGTTTTTTGGCGTGAAAGGCCTCCGGTGAAGCCGCGAGCGAAGCGAGCAAAAAAAATTTTTGCACTAGTAGCGCGCAAAAAAATAGTTGCGTTCCAGGTAAAAAATTTCTTCGTGCACACCTTTGTCCCCCTCCCCAGAGAAAATTTTTGAAAAACTATTGTCCATAGCTCACCGGAAAATGCATTTTTGGTA
>Ga0209611_10005432_pt1 | contig 21359 bp, 15 predicted proteins | sample S1TSphgellanicum_3_FD_187693 | JGI IMG/M metagenome (GOLD analysis project Ga0209611, IMG submission 187693) | Host-associated microbial communities from peat moss isolated from Minnesota, USA - S1T2_Fc - Sphagnum magellanicum MG (SPAdes) (version 2) | ecosystem: Host-associated > Plants > Peat...
GAGGTGGAAAAAAAAAAAATCGGGCAGGGAGGATGGGATTTTCGTCCATCCAGAAAACGGCCTCAACGGGCTCATCCGCAACTGGTGCATTGGTGGGTGCTAATTCACTCCAGCCCTGGTTCTGTCTTCTGACACTGAAACCCCCTCTTTAACCCTCCTCCTTGGGTGAACTAGCTTAACACCAAAGTTACACTGGTACATGGAATAAACACCAAATTCTTTTGGTTGCTTTTAAACATTATGAATGTTTTATGTCTCATCCTAAGACAAAATAAGGGGTCTTGGAAGGCAATTTCACCTCCTTCAGAGAACCCTAGAGTGGAGAGGAACAAACCAATGTTGGGTGAGTATTTGATTTTTTTTTTTAATAGAATAGAACAGCCCATCGTTGATCAGCAGCTGGTTATCGAACACCCATTTAGTGGTTTACAACACTGGCGTTAGTTCTTACTTATGTTTATTTTTATTCAAATGCAGACCCATGACCAAATGTTTGGCAATAAATCTTGTGTTCTGAAAAAAATTTCATGCAAAACACATTTGGAAATTTAATGTTTGGGAATAAGGGGCAAATCACCGAACTATAAAAATGGAGCATTTTGGAGCACATACATTATTTATTATTTTTGTGCAATTTTTTGTTTGGTAATACAGGTCCAAAGTAACATTAAACAACAATGATATGATTGTGAATTTGAAGTTTTATGCATAAAAAAATTTAAACAAGTATTTGGGAATTCATCCTTAGGTGAACACAAAACAACATACCAAGCATACAAATAAATAGACTGCCCTATTTTAGAATAGACCCCACACAAGAAACAACTCAATTAAAATTAAAACAGTGAGGATAACTTTGGACACCATTGGATTAAGAACCAAGTAAATCCATTAAAGATTTTCTAACCAAATTCATATTTGCAATTTTTCACCAAAATTTTGAAAGCAACAAAACAAGGGCAAATATTAAATAGCTTTGCAATCCTAGAGTAAAACCTTGTAAATATAGACTATTAAGCATGTCACATCAAGGAGGAAGTTTGTTGCAAAAGTTTCAATGTTGTTTTTTTTAATTATAATATGAGACCAATAAAGGATTAATTAACAATTTAGCTACAACTAAGATCAAAAAGGCAATAGAAGTAAAACCTAATGCAAAAGAGGTGGATAAAGAAGTCTTTATTACATTTGAGATTAAGGAGGAACTAAAAAAAGTTCCTATTATAATTATAATCAAAGAGGAGGTATTTGATATTAAGGAGGAAGTAGAAAAAGATTCCTATTACATTTATGGTCAAGGAGGAGGTAAAAAAGCTGGCAAAAATAGAAACAATGTAAAAAAAATCAAATATAAATATACCAAAGCTAGTACAAGCATATAATGTCAAGTAATCAAACTACATTTACTATCATTGGATTCAACAGTTGACATTCCTAAAAGTGCCATCCCACTTTATCTCAAAGACACAAAGAACCACAAGAACAAAGGCTAAAAGAAAGGTTTAACTTTAACTTTCAAACAAGGAACAAAACAAGATTATATGATTCAAAAACAAGAGCACAAGAACTAAAAAGAAAAACATGAAATGTGTAAAACTAACATGAAAATGAATATTTATTATACTAACATATGCAAACATGAATATGAAAAGAACATGACAAGGTTATGGTGCAAGATCATGCTTAAGACTAATGTTGAACAAACTGAAAAAAATGAGGGGTCCTATTATTATTTATATTCCTTTGGGACCCTAGTTCAAGGAAGTTTCCAAGGAGACTTCTATGTGTCCATCAAATAATTTTTTTAAAAAACATCCTTCATAATTGAGGATCAATTGTGAATTAACTGAAAGTTAATTCGAACTTAACTAAAAATCAACTAAGAATTAATTAAAATTTAATTAAAACTTAACTTGGAGTTAACTAGGAATTAATTAGGGTTTAACTCAAATTTGATTAGGATTTAATTTGGATTTGATTAAGACTTAACTTGGAGTTAATTTGGGATTAATTCAAAGTTAACTCAGAGTTAACTTAAACTTAACTAGAAATTAATTGGGGCTTAACTCAAAGTTGGCTAGGAGTTAACTTGGACTTAATTAAAACTTAACTAGAACTTTCACTAGCAATTAATTGAAGCTTAACTCAAAATTGATTATAAATTAACTAAAAGTTAATTCTAAATTAATTAAAAGTGAATTAAAACTAAACTAAAAATTAGATATAAGTTCAATACAAGTTATGGATGAACATTCAATTGAATGAACATGGCATTGGAATCCGTGACATTCTAGTAATAAAACAAGTCATAGATTTCCTTTTCTTCCATCATGACACATTTTGAAATACATGCACATTCACAATTAATATCACATTAGATTATAATTTTTTTGTTAAACATCTTGTAGGACATAAACAAATTCTAATTTTTAAAAATTGGGACCAAGAGGAATAGGGTTAAGTTGAATGCACCAATGCAAAATGAGTCCTTATAGGGATCATCACAACATACTAGGGGTGCATTATTAACAAATTACAAGGTCTATTCATGGTTGGGGTACCAGGAAAGGAAAAAATGATTTAAGGACTTTTTACAAATAACATTTACATGAAACCAACTTAAATGAAAAAAATTGAATAGTCCAATATAAGATAATTCATGTGTTAATGGTGATTTATGTATGAATATTTTTGTTTAATGCCAAAAATGCAAAAAGTCCCAAAATGAATTTCAATGGACAACCAAACATGTTTTTTAACATGTTTATTTCCTTCACATGTGACTTACATTTAAAGTTAAACATTTTGAACCCATTGAACATTTTTTTTTATCAAATGGTTTAAAAATGAATTTTTTGCCTTCACTACTACAAAATTAGTGTGTAATTCATTAACCTAAATCACTATGGGACCTTAAAAGTGAAATAAATTCACTCCATTTTAGTCATTTCACCCTAATTAAAGTTATTTCATTATAATATCATTATGTAAACATTGTGTTTCACTATTGGTTGACATAATTCATTATTATAATTTATTGTGTTAAATAGGTTTTTTTTATGTTGTTTTAAATATCTTATGTTATTTTATGATATACCTTATATTATTTTAAATTATTTTAATTATTATAACTTATACCTTAAGGTATGTTAACTATCTTATTATAAGCTTTTTACTTTAAGTTATTTTAAATTTATTCAATTAACCTTAGGCTATACCTTCAGTTATTTTAGCTTAAATTAATATATGTTATTTCAAGTTATATTTTAGGTTTTTCAAGGTCATTCTACTTTATGTTATCATAAGTTATTTTATCCTAAATATAAAAAATTTAAATAAAATATAATGATATAAAGTAAAATAACCTAAAATAACCAATAATAGCCTATGAAAAATAATTTAAAATAACCTACAATAAAATAACTACCAATAGCCTATGATAATATAGCCTAAAATATCCAACAATAACTTATAATAAAATAACCACTAATAGCCATTAATAACCATCGATAGAATAATCATTAATAAGATAACCACCAATGGCCAATAATAAAATAACCAACAATAGCTTATAATAAAATAGTCATCGATAACCACTAATAAAATAACCACTAATAACCACCAATAGAATAGCCAACAATAATCATTAATAAAATAAACATCAATAACCATTAATATAATAGCCACTAATAACCACCAACAACCTATGATAATTTAACCTAAAACACCCACCAATATCCATTAATAAAATAGTTGCACCAATAGAATAATTACTAACAACCATTAATAAAATAGCCACTAATAGTCATTAATAAAATAGTTCCACCAATAGAATAATTACTAATAACCATTAATAAAATAGCCATTAATAGTCATTAATAGAATAAGCACCAATGGTCACCAGTAGCCACCAATAAAATAACCACCAATAATCATTAATAGTCATCAATAGCCGCCAATCAAATATGTAAACATCAATCAAATAGGCACTAATAACCACTAATAAAATAACCAACAATAGCCACCAATAGAATAGCCACAAATAACCTATGGTAATATAACCTCGAATAACCACTAATAACATAAGGTGGAATAACCTTCAATAGCCAAAAATAACCAATAATAACCAAACATAACCAAAAATAACCTATGAGAAATAATTTAAAATAACCAAAAATAATTTATAAGAACTTCAAATAACCCTAAATGAAATAGCCTACAATAACCAAAAGTAACATAAAATAATCCAAAATAATTTAAAATAATTGAAAGTAACCTAAGGTGAAATAATTTAAAATAACCATAAATAACCAAAAATAATGTATGGTGAAATAACTTAAAACAATGAAAAGTACCTTTTTTTTGGTAGACTTTTTATGTTATTTCCATTTAGGTTCAATAGTTGAAAGTAACTTAACATAAATAACATTATTATATTTAAAAAATTATCCATTTATTAAACATTTTCTTTCAAAAAAATGGTCATTGAAATGTTATTGAATAGTGATATTAAAAAAAAATTATTCAAATGATTTTACATTTTCAAAAGGAAATAAATGTAATTATGTACATTATTTTTTAAAAATTAAACTTTATCATTTCCTTTTGGACAAAATTTCAATAAGGTATGAATTTTAAAATTTTATGTTTTTGTAATGTTTAAAATGAAGTATTTGATAAATAGACACATTACCACAACAAGTATGGTGGCTTAATGGTAGGGGTGTTTGCTTCCATCCTAAAAGTCAAAGGATGAAACCTCACAAATGGAGTGTTTGTGGTCAACAATGGTAAGTTGATCAAATATTCCCCTATGTAGTTCCTTAGAATAGGCGTCTACTTAAGTTAATAACATGAATTATGTACCTATACTAGGTTTTACATAGCATAGGTAGTGACATGTGTCAATAATTCATAGGTTGAAAATCATGAAATTATCAATAACATTAAATTACATTAAATATTAAATAATTTAAATTTAATTAATTAACTAACAAGTGAAATGACTTGGTAAATTTGCATTTCATTAAAAATTAATGCACCAATTCAGTGTCCATAGCAATTGGTCTTTGTTCACTGAAGGGTTGATCAAGTTCACCATGGTAAAAATGTCCAAATTCACTCAAAATCTAATGAAACCCAAAGTGAACTAGGATCCATTTTGGTGTAATGACAACAATCCATTATGATTATAATAATGTAAAATAAACAAAAATTCAAAGTTGTCATTTGAAAAAAAAAATTCAGTTAAACATTTTTTTTGATACCCCAATCATGAATGGACCCTATAGTCCAACATATTTCAATGTGCCACGAAAATGACAAAATGGTATTTTAGGTACCGCATGTGAAGACCAAAAAAATTGACATCCTTAACCTATCACCTTAACAACACATGAGACTCAACACTCACAACCAACCCTAACATCAATGCAATAACATCAATACAAAATTTAGCCAAAACTAACAAAATTGTTGATGCATCTAAGCAAGCCAAGTGGACAAATCAATAACTAGAAGATGGCATGAATGTAATGGATAGGGGACACACATCTTTGTAAAAGGCTAGCAAATATTGGAACATTCCATTAAGTTCACTTTTAAATCACCTCAATTGTAGAACCAAAAGCAAGAAAGTAGGCCCCCAAGGTGTGTTAATAAAATAGGAAGATGCAACAATTGTCACTTGGGTTTTGAACATGCAAACTATTGGATTATATATCACCTTACAACAATTGAAACTAAAAGTTACTAAAGTCACGCAAACTAGGTTTAATATTCGACTTGTAGAAAGACTAGAAGTTTCTAAAGCAAAAAGGCTTACTAAGGAAGCATGGCATAAATTTTATTGCAAATTGGAAAACATGTACACATAACATAAATATCCATCAAATCAAATTTGGAATTCCAACAAAATAGGAATTCAAGCAGGGTGATAATCTATTGTTAGGGTTTTGGCTAGGTGAAGCTTTCGTGATGTTTATAACACCACCCTTCAGTCTCAAAAATGGTTGATTATGAATTGTGTTGTTAATGTTGTAGGGGTATTTTAACCTTCATTTTACATTTTTAGAGGTTCAAGGATGCAAAAAGATTACATACAATTATGTAGTCCAAGAACATGCATGGCAATGTAGAAAAAAATTTGGATGACAAGTTACATTTTCAAGTAGTGGTTGTCTTATTCTTGCACATCTAGATCTATTCAAGGGGGCATTTTTTAATAAAATTGTTATCTTTTAATTATAAATGGGCATCGTTTTCACATCACACTAGAAGCACTTGAACAAGTAATAGAAATTGGGTTGGACATCGTCACCTTACTTATTCATACTTTGCAAGCACTCTAGCCATTGGATGTCACCTTCTTCAAACCATTCAAGATAGTTTTGAGAAAAAAGAAGAAACTCTAATTATCTTGAACTAAACAAAATCACATTAGTAGCATGGGTGGACAAGGCTTTGCAACAATCCTTGCAAAAAGAAAACATAAAATCGAGGTTTAGAATTTTTGGAATTTCGCCATTGAATCTTATAGCCATGGTTGGAAAGTTTGGTCCAAGTGATGTGTTCGCTGCACCAGAAAAGGAGGAGCATGAAAATTCATATCATTAATATGCAATAGATGAATCTAGTAATAATGAGGCTAAAGCTGCCACAGAATTGCTAAACATTGTAAGGAACTTTCAAACAATGGTTCTAGCTACTCCTTCCATGTCTAATTGCCCCTCTTCACCCATGTCTTACTACTATGTTGAAATGCCACATGGTTTTGCCACCCCAACAAACAACCATGAAGAAGATCAATTGGTGGTGAACTTGGAAGATGCTACTCCAAATTTAAATAACCTAATTAGTCCAAGTCATACTCAAGGACCTATAGGATTGGCTAACCTACTATCATTATTAATATTACCAACCAAAAGAAAACAAGGCAATGAACCATTAGTGGACTATTCCAATTCATGTGGTCATATCAAACCAATATTTGACAACTCTAAAACAAAAAGCAATGGACCAAAAAAATGCTAATAATCTCAAGGAGCAAAAAGTGAAAGAAAAGGAAGAAAAAAAATCTAGAAAGGTTGAATTACACAAATTGCCTAAGTTAAACGAACAACTCAAAGGAAATCAATTAAGAAGGATGATGTAACTAAATTTAATTATGCATGGTTTGTTGTTATTGTAAGCGTTGTTGGTGAAAGATTCCACAATCATTTTAAAACAAGGTTTCAAGCCCAACCTCTAGGCTCTAGAGGGTTTGGTGTAAATATCATGTTTGCATAACACATAAGTGTTAGATAGTATAGAAGGGAAAAAGTGCATCTTGTTAAGCATGTCATAACTAAGTTGCAACCTTCCACTTAACAACTAAAAATGGGGGAGGTTTTATGGTGGGTTTTAATGACATTTTTGATGGCCAGTCGAAAAGGACAAAAAAATGGCAAAAGAAAAAAATAGGTCAAGGTCTATCATGAGTTTTAAATGCACTAATGATGGCTACTTAGAGGAGAAAAGGACATAAAAAAAATAGAAAGGTAAATGGGTTTATAATGGTTTATGGTAACTCATCTATAAAATGTTGATAATATTTTGACCAGAGAGAAAAGAAAGGGACATAATAGAGTGGAATTAAAGAAATGAAGGAAAGAAAAAGCTCGCGTAAGAATAATATACAAGAGAGAATGGATAGAGAGAAATGTAGATGAAAGGACAAAGAAAAAAATTCAGGAGAGCTTAATGTTCCTAACTTTGAATGTTAATGTAGTGTGCAACAATGGTGATTATCACTTCCTTCAAAAACAATACAACAAAAAAAATGAAAGAAGGAAGAGGGGAGAAAAATGAATCCAAAGAAAAGAAGCGAGCTTGGAAAAGCGAAGCTTGAGCCCTACCACCTCAAATAAGCATTTGGAGCTCTAATTTAATGGAGAAGACAATCAACTTCTAGATGGTGGAAGGTGTATTTGTGGTGATGGCAGTCAACTTGTGGTGATAGTAACTCTAGGCGATGGCAAGAATGAACGGGGGGGCTTCTAGATTGATAGTAGCGCTAGGAGATGGCAAATGAAGAAAAACAAATCTAGAAAAGAAAAGCAAACTAAGCAATGGTAGCGACAAGTGATGCCAAGCTTGTAATGGCAATGATAGGCAATGGCAAGCCTACAATGGTAGTGTTAGGCAATGGAAGGTGTGAACATCAACATGTGCACTGTGCAATGGTAACTTTTGATGATGGTTGATGTGAACGCTGATGTTGGGAATTAGGACTTGTTCAAAATAGAGACACAAAGACTAAGTAAAGAAAAGATAAATTAAAAAAAGGAAAAGGAGAAAGATCAAGAGACAAAAACACGAAGAACAAAAAAACAAAAAAGAAAATGGCATCAACGCGTTTCTATAGTAATGGCAATGGTGTTCAGAACCTTTTTATAGCAAACACAGGGAGAGAGATGACAATGGTGTTGGGTGCATTTCTGTAACAAACATGGAGAGAAAGGAAAACAAGGTGTGTACCTTCCTATAATAGACACAAAAACATGGAAAGAAAGATTATAAGAAAGAAAAACTTGACACAATGGCTCTTATCACCTACTACACATTCAAGGTAAAAACAAATAAAATGAGGATGAAAAACATTGAAAGAAAGATGGAGAGACATGGAAAGAACTTCAGTTGCCATTGCCACGATGTTCTTTTCTTAGATCCAAGGAAAGAAGCCAGGATTACTCCCATGTGGCATTATTAGGGTCATTGATTTTAGGTAATATGTTGTTCAAAAAACCAATATTTCAAAACCCTAAAGGCATTTGTGACTATGTGGCTACAATTACAAATATTTGGTTTTACTACATGTTTTTTAAATATTTAAATGGTAATAAAAAATAGATTGAACGAAATTAAATGATTATTTTTTTGGTTATAGGAAGAACATTGTTTTTCCATAAAATTTTAAATGTTTGCTCATAGGGCATAAATTGCATGAACATAAAAATCTTACTTGTTATATCCATTTTTTTTCAAACAATAAGACCCCCCTCATTTTGGGGGGTCATAACTTTGTCATTATAACTCATAATCGAGTGTTGTAAATGCCTACTAGTGTTATGGCTCAAGGTGCACCTAATGTCTTTGAAGGTCTGTGAAGTGACTTTCCATCCCTCTACTTTCAGCTCTATGAGGTGATTATATTCAAAGGTACATATGTTATTGGTGAAAGAAAAATGGAAAGTGTATTTCTATATATTGAATTACATTTATAGTTGAAAACAAATAGTTTACCTCCTATCCATCATTTATGATTTGGAATTGATAGATATATTTTCAAAGTTCAAATTCTCCAAATTTTAGAATTTTATGTTAAATTATCACCCACCTAAACCAACTTTTAAAAAGCTAACATAATGTTCAACTTGACAACAGACCTTCAGTTACTCAAAACATTATTGCCATCACATACAATATCCAAATTTAGTTTGCATTAATTCATTGGAAAGTTAACTACAAAGCTCACCTACCTACCAAATCTCAAGCCCTGCACCTAAATCAATAAAACATTGTGCCATAGAACCCGAAAAGGTTTTACGAAAGTAGAAAGTTCAACTTGACAAGAAACCTCCAATCACTTAAAACATTATTGCCATCACATTTTGTTATTTAAATCTAACTTGCATTAGTTCATTGAAAAGTTAGCTACAAGGCACATTTGCCTAGCAAATTTCAAGCCATGCATCCAAATTTTTAAAAAATCATGCTACAAAACCCAAGAGGTCTTATGATTTTTAAAAAATATTTCAAGCTCCAAATGTACCTCTACCCATTTTCATTATTTCAAACATACTACATTTATCCCATCTATTATCCCTCTTTCCACCATCTATTAGGACTAAACACTATTTTTCTTCCAAGGAAAATTGTAAGAACAAGTTTTTAAAGATTCAAATCGAAAATCACAGTAAAAAATAAATAAACAAATTATCCAAATTCATGCCTTTAAAAAAAAGGAGAAAGAAGGAAATAAGGGAAGACCCCAATTTGGTGGCCAATGGAAAATTTCAAACTTAATGGCCAATGGAAGGTTCCAAACTTAGTGCCCAATGAATCTAATGATTAGAAGCCAATGGGGAAGCCTCTTGTTTAGTGGCCAATGGAAGGTTCCAAATTTGGTGGCTCTTAAAATGTTCCATGTTTAGTTACCTTTGGAAGGAGAAGGATAAATATCATTTTCATCTCCTTTCATTTTTTATCCCATAAGATTTTACTTAAAAAAAATTTCCATTGATTTTAGGGTTTTGTTTTACCATGGTTCTAAACCATTATTTCACATCTTTCATTCATTTTCTTTGACTTCTAAATTATAATCATGCACCTTGAAATACTAAATCTTCCACACATTCATCGTCAAGTTAATTTTGATCAAAGATTTTATCCTTTCTTTGAATTCGTGGAGTTGCGCATGACTATGGCTTATGGGCCTCAAGCTACACAAATGAATGAAAAATTGCCTTGGGAGTTGTCCCTAAATTTAACATTAACCCAACACCTTCATGATGAAAATCCTGAACTATGAGAAATGTACCCTCGTCTTAAAATTGAACCCCCTTCAAACTTAGTATTATTGAATGTCTTCAAACTCTCGTACCTTGGTGATTTTGTTGCAAGTTGACCTTGCTTTTGGTAATGAACTTGAAATTATCTATGAAGGCTTTTATAAAACTAAAAACACTTCGATTTTTGCATGGTCTTCAACTTTTGGCGTCGGACACTATTGTTGGTTATATGATTTTATTTACGACTACCTCCTAACAACAAGGCGGATTATTTAGTTTGCACCATGTGACACATCCTAGATTTCTTACAGTTATGAACTACCACTGTGGCATAGTTTAGGACTCAACATGTACTTGCAGCTCCTCTTTGAGCTTCTCCATAACTTGAATAAAAACTTTGTTCATTGTGAAATCCATGTTGTAATTACCAACCTATCACCCTACTCATTTTAATTATTATGTTGTTTTGAATTAATCATACATGCTTATAATGTTTGAAAATTACTTTATCTCCATTGGACCCTTCATTAACACCCTTTAACTACTTCAAGACTTTTAAATCATCCTTGCTTGCGTGACTATCCATTGAGTATTAGAACGAAACCAACGTTGTGACAAACATTACGAATTTTGTTATTTGCTTTTAACCCCAACCTTCTATAGATTTCTCATCCCCAATCACATAATTGAAGTTTTAAAACTATGATTACCAACTCTTGTTGAATAAAATAATCAAATTCTGAAACAAAAACAACCCCCCCCATGTAACCATGCACACCCATCACTCCTCATTCTAACACGAAATATCTAAAAACCCTTAATAGTTTTATCACACCCCAATATCCCTGATGCGATTCTTGAAAATTAAAACTACCGTACATGGTTGTGTTGGTAGGGCTCATAAGGTCATGAACAAAAATACATGGTTACTAAACCCTTGGAATCTTCCTTCTTAAATGTTCATTCACTGGCCTTGCTACCCCAGTCAAGTATGGGTTTTAAAATAAATAAAAATTTCAAAATTGCCCAATTTTAGTTGTTTGAATGTTTTAATTTTTGTTGGTATACATCTTGGTTATTAAACAAAAACCTATGTATATATAAAAGCCCATGGCATGTGTTAGAATTTCAAGTTTAAGCCTAAACCCAAATATGTATAAAAATCCATTTAACAACATTACTATTCATATTGCACAACAACATGTGCCTATCCCAAAACTTATCAAAACCCACAAGGAATTATGTTCCTCAATTTAAACCTATTTCCAAAACCTCATAGTTGTAGCCCAACTAGCTTGATCGCAATCCATGAAAGCTTCCTAAATGAATTTTTATATTTTATGAATTTTCTAATTCACATTATTAAACACCTTGTTGTTGCTTTCAATCCATATAAGCCATAAAACGATCCCCCTTACTAAAGACCATAATTTAAAAATAGATTGAAACCTTTTTAATTCCCTAGTAACAAAAATGGAATGTTGCCACTATATAAAGGTTACATGTCAGCATTTAGTTGAATCCAAACCTTTTTTAATTTAAAACTTCATGTGCAAAAGCCCATTTTTATTGTGCATGTGTAAAACAAATAGGTAAAGGATCGAAACTATGTATTTTTATTACATAGTTACGAAAATTTATGTTTTTGTTTTCACAAATATCTATTCACATATTTATTTTCCATGTATAAATATTATGTCATAATCATATTTCTTACTATCATGGATGCCAACACTACGAAATCCATTCATATGAATGTTCATCCATGACTTGTAGTGAACTTGTACCTAACTCTTAGTTTAGTTTCAGTTCACTCTCAATTAGTTTTTTGTTAACTTTTAGTTCACTTGAAGTTCATTTCCAATTAAATCTTAATTCACTTTTAGAACTCTTAGTTGATTTTTAGTTCACTTCTAATTAATTTTCAGTTCATTGTTAGTTGAATTTTAGTTCACTATTAGTTGAATTTAGTTCATTCATAATTCACACATGTGTGGCCCATGTGTACACATGGGTGAACATGGGCCATGTGTAAATTGGAAGTTTTTTGAGAAACTTTCTTGAACTAGGTGCCAAATGGGTATAAATAGAGGTAGAATTCCCCATTACCTTAAATAAAATTCAACACTAATTTTGAATACATTTTTTTGTCACAACCTTGTTTTCTTTTTGTTTCATTCTTATAATAAAATCTTGTTAGATTTTTGTCTTGCACATGTCATGTTTTTATTCTTATTTTTCTTATTCACAATTTGGATTTGGAATTAACATGCCCTTGTTTTCGTCTTGGTTTAAAAAATCTTGTAGACATGGGTGTCTTTGTGCCCATGACACATACCATATATTTTACACATTAATAAATTACGCCAAAACCTTTGAAGATTAATCTTTCAATTTGTTTTCATAAATATAGTTTATTAAGCTTTCAACTCTTTACAACAAGTTGTTTTATCAAGTGAAGGTGTTTTCAAAAGCTGCCCCAAAATTCACTTATATATTAAACAAAATGCAATTAAACAAAGAGGTTCCTAAAGCCTTACACCTCACATGGTTCAACATGCACATTAATTGAAGTCATGGTTAATTGGTGATGACTCACCAAACCATTATTAAATTATGCCCATAATAAGTTACCTATGTTAACCCTTAAGTAATTACATAATTATCAAATTATTTACAATCTAATTACATGCTCATTTATTCCCAAAATCTAAGAAATATATATCCTTCGATTTTGCCACATAGTGGACATATATAGTTTATTTCATTATTTGTATTAGCCCACCACTTGTTCATCATAATTGTTTTATTCCATACTGACCAAATGAATTGTGCCTCTCATTTGTTTTATTACTTGCACCTAGTGTTGGTCCATTTCAAGTTGAAACTAAGTTGTAATAAACCAACCCATATTTTTTGCACAATTTTAATGTTAGGTTTCAAAATTTTCAACATTTTCCTACCAAGGACTAACATGTATGATAACAAGGCTTCTTTTCCTTTTGAAAAGAATGATCATCGATCCAATTCCATCTCCCCTACATTTCCACAATACATGGAAAATTTGAGTTTTTTACACCTTTTATTATTTCTATCCATGTGACCTCAACTACTTTTCCTCTCATGATGTATTCCACACCCTCCACCTTTGAAGGTGACAAAACCCTTGTTTGTTGCCTTGTATACAAAAACCTTACATTATGTGGGTTGACCAACAATTGCTCTTCCACACATTCTCCAAGTTTTAAAAGTTTGTGATGTTTGTAGCACCTCAATGGGTAAAACATTATCCCCTTGGAATAAAGCCATACACTTTCCTTCTTGGCAATTGTTATCATTAGATCTTAGCAACTTCCCCACATTTGTTAATATTTCACTAAAATTTAAATTTAACCATTAGTTCTTCTACATCATGAACATGCCTTTTTCCAAATTCTAGATCTTTACAATCTTTTTCCAACACAACACATAAAGCTTTGTAACTTTGTTTTTTAGAAAAACCTTCCTCCCATGGTTTCACCACCATGTTCCAGTAGTAGTTTACTAGAATTGCTTACTTCATGGTTCTAAAGTTATTAACTTTATTTTGTTCATGATTTTGGCCCAAGCCATGCCAACCTTATTCTAAAGCATTGAACTAAGCTGCCTCCTATTGATTCACTTGCATGCACTAACATAAGTTAGGAGCCCACTTTCCTTCCTTTTGAGGTATTTTTAAAGTTTGTATTTCAACAAGGTTTGAAGATTCATATCCCCTACTTCTATGGCATGTAAGACCCATTTGACAACATGGTGCTAGTTTTTATTGGGTCCATTAAATTCAACCCCCACCTTTCCACTAATTCATGTAAACAAATTTGGTTAAATTTAAATAGCCTAGCTTAACTTATATTAACATAATTTAACCTTCTTTAAACTATTTTAAACCTAGTTTACATCAATTTAATGTACTTTAGCCTAGTTAAATGTAAGTTAGTTTAATTTCACCTAAGTACCATCATATAAAATGTAGAGTAGTTTAATTAAAAATTTCCTAATTAAATCTATTTTTTAAAAATGATTATAGTTTAGCTTATTTTAACAGAATTTCATTTAAGTAGTTTAATTTAGCCTAGTTTATCAAATTTGATGTAATTTAACATAAATTAACCTAATTTAATTTAGCCAAATTTAACCAAGTTTAATATTTGTATTTTAATTTAACCTAGTTTAACCTAAGTAGCCTATTTCATCTTGATTTAGCCATTTTAAACAAATTTTAGCCTAAATATTTTAATTTATTTTAACTTAACCTTGTTTAACCAAGTTTAACCTAAATGGCCTATTTTATTCTAGTTTAGCAATCTTTAACCAAGTCTAAACTAAGTGGCCAAATTTATCCACATTTCACCATGTTTAACCAAATTTAACTTGAATAGTCATGTTTAACCAAGTCTAGCCTAAATCATAGTTTAGCTTAAATAACGATGTTTAATTTTATTTATTGTTTCAATTTTAGCTTAATTGAACCTAGTTTAACCTATTTTAGCCTAGTATGAGTCTAACCCAATTTAACTTAAATAACATTAAGTTATTTAAGTTTAATTTAGAAAAACCTAAGTTAACCTAATGTAAGCTGCTAGGTAGCTTAAGTTAAATTATGTCAACCTAGGTCAATTTAGGGTGACCTAGGTTAATTTAGGCTAAAGAAATTAATGTTTAAAATTTGGTGATAATTAGATTTGTTACCAAAAAAAAGTTATTATGCACCATTTAAAGACTTCAACCTTCAAAATGGAGGTGACAGGTTCAAGTCCTCTCATTTCCAACTTAAATACAACCTATGTGTTTAGCTGATGTGGTTAGCCCTATGTTTAGAATTTTGTTCACCTAGCTTAGGCGGTTTAAACTAGGCTAAATTAAGAAGCGTAACCTTATTTGACTAACCTTTGATTGCCACGTGGCACAACACGATTGGGCCAAAAATTGTTATTTTCCTACTTCTTGGTGCCATATGACACATTTTGGACCGTTCGATGTGTTTCCATGAATGCATCCATTACAATTGCAATCATAAGGGACATAATTGCAAATGACATTTATCACCAGACCACATATATGACTTGTGGTAAATATGACATGGATGTTTGGACTATATAGTCATATAGTCATGTTTAGTATATGGTGGTTAGGACCACAATGCTAATCATTTGTGTAATCTTATTTACCATGTTTTTGTGTAGTGGTTATTAAACCCCAATTAATCTTAAAAGGAAACTTCCTTTTTGAATTAATTCATTCCTCGTTTGTGTGTGTTGTGCAAGGCTCATTGTTGGCTATCCTTTTATTGGTTTTTCATGTGGCTCATTTCTTATCACCTCCCACATCCTTTGCAATAATTATAAAACTACTTTGTTTAGGCATGGGACCTTTCTTTTAACAAATCCTTCAAGGGCGACAAGTAGCTCACCTTTCATCATGAGTTGAATAAACATACTTTTCACAGGTCATAATATGTTATTTTCTACATTTTTGATGAATAGGTTTTGCACTTCCTCCACATTTTGACCCTATTCTCCCCTTAGTATATAAATGGGTGTAAAAGTTTTTGCAACATTTTGCCAACTCCTCCTAAATTATAACAACTTCCTCAATACTTGTCACTAATTTGGTGATACAAGACAACAACTTTCATTTTTTTTTGTTGCCACAAAGCATGCGTGCCTTTTTTTTAACCATTTAATCCTAAACCTCGTATTAAACTCATTGATCCACTCTTCTTCAAAGCCCTTCATATTCTCGTAAGTTTTGTTTTGTTCTTCCTTAACAACTCTGTTTTGTGGATCCCTTTGTAACATTTTAAAAGTAGCCTCTAGTTTGCTTCTTATCTCCTTCTTTACATGTTTATTTTCTTCTACCTTTTTAACCTAAAATATTTTATAAAAATTGGTGATTTTATGTAGTTTATAATAAGAAAGAATTATGTCTTTGAAGTTCTTCTTTATCATACCTTAAATGACCTTCAAATTGTTCAAATATCTTGTATTCACGTGAAAAAAACCTTTAGCTACATGATGAGTTTTGCAAATATTGTAATTAAAGGGTTTTTTTTCACATGAATACAATATATTTGAACAACGTGTAGGTCATCTTAAGTATGACAAAAATGCGAAGGAACCGAAAGGAAATAATTTTTTAAATTTTAAACTACATAAGATCATCAAATTTTATATCACTAAGTAATGGTCAAAAGGGTTATAGTATCACATTATTTCATATTTGTAAATAGATCCACTTCTAAGGTGATCACTAGGAGTGGGTGCATAAACTTAATCCAATTTAACCATCATTTTCACCCTTTTTTCCACCTATTATTGCAAATGAACTTCAACTTCCCCCCAGGGTCAAAACCACCTTCAACATTAGAATGAACCTTCCCAAACTATATTTTTTGATTATGAAATTAACCAATTGGAAGTGTTAAATTTGTCTCCTCTTTTCCACCATGTTCCATTTTCCCACGAATATCCACATACAATCATTCCAATGAACATTTTAGGCCATATACTTTGGCATGCAATGGATAAACATGGGAAAAAAAATTAGAATTGTAAAAACATTTAAAGGAAAGGGGTCGTAAATATCATTTTGCCAGTTTCACTACATAAGGAATTCCTTGGGTGGTTCCTAGTGCACCCACCCAAAGGGCATTTGATCAGTTCAATTGAATTTGAATTCAATTTAAAGTTGCATGCAATGATGTCATTCAATATTTTGATTCAAATAGAACTTAATTATCATAAAATTGATTCATCTTTTCATTAGTTGATTATAATTGGTAATGCCATGATAATACTTTGGTAAAATGCATTATAATACCTTGGTAGAGTGCAATAGCACAAATCCCAAGTATTTGGCAATGAAATGTTGAAGCTATCAAGGTATTACAATAGATGAAGTTGTCGACAACTTTCATGTTGTTCACAAACATACAAAGTTCATGCACTTCCACCCTCACAAAAGCAAGGAAGCTATTTATTTGCATTGACATGATCTTGTCATGTGACATTTCAAATCTTCATAGATCTTGTCCTTGTTGATATTGCATGAACAATTTTACATCTATGTGAAAGTTATAACTTTTTTTTTTCAAGTTGTGAAATCAAAAGAAATAACTTATCATGAATCAACATTTTAAGATCAACGTTTCCTTTAATATTATAATAAAGGAAATGGGTTGTCTCCACAAAAAATTGATGGCTTTTTACTTGCATGAATTGACAAAACTAATGTGTAAAAAGGCCACTTCAATAACCATCCATTTACTCAAGTAAAACAAGTTTATCACTTTGCAAAAAGATGCAATATACCCAATTGCGATCTTGGTACAATTGAAACAACACACAATTGAAAAGCTCTTGATAAGTCTACATGTACCAATGTGATTTTCATATTTCAAACCTATGGTGCGGGGAGTTTATTGAATTTTGAATAATTTCTGTAAATTGGAAATTCAATTTTTTAAAAATCCAGATTCTTAATGAAATGAAAATTCACAAAACAATAGGTAATTCTTGTGATTGGAAATTCAATAAAAGTCAAAAATCAACATTTTTAGGGAAATGAATTTCATGTAAAACATACTTAAAGTACCATCACATTGAAAATTGAATGTTAATTTTGTTGTTGTTGTTGTTAGAAGTGACACCCACATATATTTTCACAATATTTATTTCTTTATATTTGATATGCCTCCAAACTACATGTACATACCTTGAAAAATAATGTTCAACCATAAAACTAGGCTATTTTACAACCATTTTATTTATTTATTTTCAATTTTTTGAAGTAGGAATAAGTGACAAGCATCCCAAGGTTAAGATTTATGGGTGACAAATTTAAAAAAAAAATTGTCCAAAGTTTTCTTGAAACAAGAGCTAAACCCTAAACCCTAAAACTGTAAACCCTAAACCCTAATATTTCAGCTAAACCCTAAACCCTAATGTCTGTGCCATATATAACCAGGTCCTCGTCTCCTAAGGAAACTCTCGGCCTTTCACGAGAACTCTGCGGCGATGGCGTCAACGGATCTCGGGCTTCGCCTTCACCAACTACCGAACCTTTTTTGCAGTTAGCTTGCTTCAGAGCGTCTTTGTTGTTTGTTCTTCGACTGTCTCTTCTTTTCTAGAGTTTCGGAAACTAAACTTGTTAGATAGAGGACTACGGTGGTCCTACTTCGGTATTCTTTTCTGTCACTCACTTCGTGAGTGCACTGGGAGTATTTCTGTCTATAGTGATCTGCCGAGAAGCAATAGGAAAAAAAAAAGGATGGTTTTTTTGTATGTGTGAAATGGTTGTACATTGTGGAATCGCTTACCGGATTGCAGAACTCGAAGTTCAGATTCAGGAACGAAAAACTGGTTGTTAGAAAGTATTTTCTGTACTCTTACGAGCTCATATAGTATGTAAGCACCTTGACTGATGGCTAAGCTAGTATGGCTGGTCGTTCCATCTTCTCTGTGATTTCTAGAGCAGCAAACAACAGTCGATTAGAAAAGAAACTGTTTTTGCATTGTCTCTTACGACTAGTTTATATGAACAAATCGGGTAGCTTCTCAGGCAGCCTGCAGCACTCACCATGTGCAAACACGGCGTTCTGTTACCCGCAAAATAACTTCGTCTTTGGGTTGCTTTGTGCGGACTCTCGCTTTGCCATGAGACGAGTCACGTAACTCAAGACTACACGTGTAAATTCTCCTCTCCGGAAATTTATAATCCTAACCCTAACCCTAATTTCTGCCGCTCTCACGAAGGAGCAAGAACCGAAAATGCTCTTGTCAAACTTTCTTGCAAAGTTGAAGTTCACAAAATTGGAGCTGTTGTTTCTAAATTGTTAGTTTTTTCTGTCAGAGGATTTGGAAGGGGATCAAGATAAACCAAGGTCCAAATCTCTTGTCTAATCGGTGTCCTTTTCTTCTCATTGAGAAGCAAAGCAGTCTGTGCCCTAGCTCTTTAAGAGCCAGAATCATCAAGGTTATCAAAGAAACTGGATTGTTGTACAATGTGTTGTTTTGTTGCTGTAATCTAAAGGAGGGTTTCTCTGATGTCATTTCCTGTACTTTGAAGCATTGTTCCTGGGAAGCATGTGAAGGTAGTATGTGAGGGGGATGTGACTGTTTTGTGAAGATGGAAAGTCCGATCAATGAGCAAAATCCTGTTGCCGTAAGTCTCTATGCCTTTCTCGTAATGATGCCAGAGGACCTTATGTCTTAGCTCTCTGACAACTGGAGCCATGAGTTGTGATTTGTATTGTGGTTCTTTCCATATTTGTATGAGGTCAAGTATTGTTTTAAGATACATAGAGTGCTGTTTGAAGTTTTGTTCTTTCATGATTTGCAGCTCTTGAAAGAATTAAAATTGAAACTTTTTCTCACAATATGTGTATTCAGATGGCTTGCTGATGCCTAGGTTTTTTGTGAATTGTCCCATCTGTGGGAGGATTGTGTCAATGTCAATGTTGGAGACAAAACATGCATATTGTACTGGAAAATTGTGTCCTGTTTTTCAAATTGCAAAATCTATGTTCTAGAGAATTAAATAACATGTTGGTTTGCTTGAGCTCTCTCCATTTGCAAGTGTAGGGTTATTGGCATACATTTCTCTGGCTCTTGGCTCATGTTTGAATGATCTTGTTGAATTGGGAGAATACATACATGTGTCAGTCTCTATGAGCTTTGTATCAAGAGTTCAGACTGAACTGAAGATGAGGTGGGGTACTGTGGCTTGAAAATGGGAATTTTCATGATCCACACCAGTGTGTTTCCCAATGTATAAATTATTGTCTGCCTTAGAAAGCATTTTGATGATAACACTATTTTTCATGCTGCTAAGTATTGAAGCAGTTTTATCAAGTTTTACTCAACTTTTTCCCACCATTTTTGGAATGGGGGCTTTTCTAGAGTTTCCAAGTCTTCCACATGTGATGGGTTTCAATGGTGTGTTCCCAAGGAGATGATAGGTGGCATTGATACAAGAAGAGTGCAACAACTTCAAATTTGACGAATTGAGAGAGAGCTGGCTGATGCTTCAGCAACTTTGCATTGTTTGAGATTTATGCCGAAGACCTCTCTTCTATCATGTACAGTGTGCAACTCTGTGCTTTTTGGAGTGCAGATGACCGGTCTTTGCTCAAACATGCAACCCCTTATAAAGCTCAAATTTTCTTTGGAACAAAATGTAGAAAACTTCTCTTCCCTGGAGTAATTAAGCTGCAACCCATGTTTTATAATAAAAATTCATATTGTGTGGAGTGCATACTGAATCCACGCATTTACATTTTCAAGCCAAAGTCTGCCTGGAATTGCACGATATGTATTCTTCTTCAAGCTTAGTCACTGGAATCTTAATGTATCAATCAGATATGAGTACCTTTTCTTCTTCTTGCTTTGTTTGGTTATCGACTCTGTTATGTTTTGTTAGCTATCCACCATCATGGCTGAGTATTCCCAGGTACTGCCTGTCTTGTGTCAGGATCTTGAAGTACCATTGATCATAATACCTTTGACCTCAACCCATTGTTGAGAGCTGGTGAAGTTAGTGGGAGGTTAGGTAGCTGGTCATTTCCATGCAATTTGCTGATGATGTGCACCAATCATTCATGAGCTGATGAAGTAAGTTAGATGTTTGGGGCTGGTCCATACGAGGAGTTGTTGAAGTGCACCAATCATTTGTGAGCTAATGAAGTCAGTGGGATGTTTTGTAGCTGACCACTTCCATTCAAGTTGCTGTTGCAAATCATTAGTGCAACTGTCTCTCTTGTGCAAACCACTC
>Ga0209611_10005433_pt1 | contig 21358 bp, 12 predicted proteins | sample S1TSphgellanicum_3_FD_187693 | JGI IMG/M metagenome (GOLD analysis project Ga0209611, IMG submission 187693) | Host-associated microbial communities from peat moss isolated from Minnesota, USA - S1T2_Fc - Sphagnum magellanicum MG (SPAdes) (version 2) | ecosystem: Host-associated > Plants > Peat...
AAATTAGTCGAACTTACACTAAAAAAAGGAATTTTCAGAAATTTCTCAATTTATTTTTCGATAAATAGCGAAATTTCGCCAGAGCAAAAAACGCTGTAAGGATACCCTTACTCATAATTTTTATTTACCTAAATGTTTTTTTATAGAAATTATTTTGGATTTGGTTTTAAAAAGAAACTGCAATTAAACTTATACAATAAACCCCAATTTTAATCACATTCTTGTTTGTGTCACATTTTTTTGTTGGTAACCATCCATTTTAGTAAGAAACACCATTTTTTAGAACCACTATCACACTCATTAGTAACACAAACTATTTGCAAACCTTTTTTCATAAATGTGATTATAATGAAATAAATTTAAGACAAAAATTAAAGTTTTGTAAATTGTAATTTCCTTTGGCAATGTTGATGTTGATTTGTGCAAATTAATAACAATGAATCCAGTTGAAGAAAAAAAGAAAAACAAACTTTTTTCTAGTGTAGAGAAACAAAAGATATGTGAACTTGTCAAGAAAGCATCTAGTTGACAAGATACACAAACTAATAATTAAAGAGCTCAAACTCAATATAAATTATCACATTAAAACAGGCAGAAATCACAACCTTCTTCAACTCTAATAATTCATAGTAGAGCTTAGAATGAGCCATGTAAAGCATTTAAACAATTGACACCTTTATTATAGCAAAATGGGAGATAGCCTTTTTTAAAAAATGCAATTATAGTTCCCTACTCCAGAAGAGCCCTTCTTGATAGAAAGCCCCTGCATTTCCAGGAGGTCAAATTCTGCTTTAGACCACACCATCCAAATACACTAGTAAATTTTTGGCAAGTCTTTAACTATACACCATACATCCCTTTGTGCAAGGGTTTTGTCTAAACCCTTGCACTTCCCTCATGCTACTTAATAATTACCTATATAAGATGGTAAGTATAACACATAATTAGTAGGTAGTAACCTAATTAAGTAGGTGAGAATGTGGGTAAGGCAGTTGGTGGCTACTAGGTCGATAAATACATGTGGATGGTTAGTAATGTAAACCCTAATCACTATGGTTAGTTGTGAGCAAGGCAAGAGGGTTTCATGTCCACATACCATCCATCCTGATCATCTGCAAAACCCATCAACAAGGTATCTTCTTCAATTAAGAACTAAAAACTGGAAATTATTTTCCTAGAAATTGGGGGTGGCGCACCTCTTATCGACTTCCTGGTCAGATACAATGAACTTACTGAATTATCGGGTCTGGGAGCGTCATTCTAGACATAAGGTGGGTGGGAAAGAATGTTATTTGGGATCCGTGGTTTGGGGGAGTGGGGTGGAATTGGGCGGGGTGGTGGTGCGGCTCAGATGGTGGATACAAAGTGGACTTCTCGGTGAAGTGCCAAGTCTCATCAAAAAGAAAATTTTGGGACATAAGAGCTTATTGAAGGGATATATTGTTGTGATCGGTTTTCAACATTGAAGAAAACCCCTTATATAAAAAGAAGTAAGGATGGGAGCCCATCCACAAGAAGTACAAGAGAGATAAAAGCACACAAACACAAGCCACTAAAGAACATAACAATCGAAATATATGAGTAATACACAAATAAAATAGAAGATCATAAACTATAAAGGCATCGTCTGCCATAAATGGGCCAGCAATGGAGGTGCACTATCTGCACATTGGTAGCATCATTGAGTCAAAACTTACTTGTGGTTGAATTCAACTGAGTTTATGAAAAAGAAAAACCATCAAATGTTTGATGGTTTTTCTTTGAGACTAAAGGAGAAGACCTTACTTACCCTAGTTTTTTCATATACAAGGGCGCACCTGTTACAACAAGATTCAATTCCTTGGGTTTTCTATAGCTGATGATGCATGCACACACCCTTTTGAAATGGAACCCATATGACCTTAAGTGAAAAACAACCCAATTTTTATTTGTTCCATTTGCTTTTAATCTGTTCATGTACAAAATAGAAAAAGCACCCATTACAATATTCTCAACTAAAAAGCTTTAAAAAAGTATAATCCTTTAGGTCTGCAATTCTCTCCTTATTGATTGCCCTAAGGCGCAACTCCACCCCAAGTTTCACCCCCCCCCCACTAGCCTATTGGTTCCCCACACTTTATAAAAGACAGCCGAATGGTTAACTCAATAATAATTGCTTCTATTACTCACTTTAAAGAGATATTACTACCAGGTCTCTTGACTGGCACCAAAACTCCTTAACACGGAGGCGTGCCAGTCAAGTGATCAATTGACACGCCAAAAATAAAATAAAATAAAATGGGACTTAATATAAGTTAGACTTGTAAAATGCAACTTATATTACATTTTGCATATATAATGTAAAATATATACTATAATTTACATAATAATAAATAAATAATATTACTTTACTTTACTATAATACAAATAAAATACAAATATAAGTAAATATTAATATACATTACTAAATGAATCATGAACCCTAAATTAGCCACTTTTGCTGCCATGCATCTGTACTTTCAAAGGGAAGGAGGAGATAGGTCACCTACTTTGGGGATTGTGAGAGAGTTGTAACTCCCTAGGCAGGTCACACAAAGGGTGCCCACCAACAGCCCTTTGTGAGGATTAATTAATATCCCTACGTGATTAAATTTAGTGAGGGAGGAGTATGGACAGCAGTACCATGGCCCTTTTTTTTAATACTTGATTCAATTGGGAATAGGATAGGAATTTATGACCTTTACCTTCACCCAAATCTAGGTACTTACAACTTCAGAGTGAATGAGGTCTAGAAACAGGTCTAAAGAAAAAAATAATAGTGTGAAATTGCATTTGCCTCACTTCATCACTCACATGGTAATTTTTACATAAGTACACACAACTCTCCATTTGGGAGGATGGGATATTGTCATTTGTCACCCCCTTTGTTGTTGGTATAGTAGGGGTAATGACTTGTATTCTCTACCACTGTACATGTATTGAACCATTCACTTTGTTGACAATTCCAATCACGAACTTGACCACACTTAATGTGGGTAACATGGCAGCCAAACCTAATGTCAAACTACAGCATATGGATACCACAAATGTCTCACATTGAAATGAATGAATTCTGTTGTAGTGGACTACCTATACTTATAGCTTTAGTTCTTCAAAATAAGAAATAGTTGGAACCGGGACCAAGTAGATTTGTTCCTGATAGATATGCACATTTTAACTCATAGGGCTTCACAAGTTAGTTTTTCACTAAAAGGCAAAAAATTTATGACATTAAAATTCCATGATAACAACAAACTTTGGCATCGTCTCAACATTCTTTTGCTTACCATGCACGTATTTAACAAACAAATACTCTGAGCTACTAATTTTGAGTGAATGGTGTGTGTGGTTAGGAAACATTTCTTTCTTTCTATTCATGTCCCATAGTGAAACCAATGTGATCAACTACATACCAACCATCTGCATTTATCTATTTACTTAGTAGCTACCAAGTTGTTTTTATCTACTTTATATTTTAGAGCATTTTCATGCCATAGTAATAAAATACAACTCTATGTTAAATTAATTTAATGTTTAATGTTCACCTATTCCCACCTTCACTTTGAAAAGTGAGATAACATTTAATCTCTTTACCTTGGCCAATCATTATCGCAGACCAATCCATAAGAAGTAATTCATTTAAAAGTTGTTCCTTAAGGTTATGATATCCTAACCTTATTTAATGCGCATCAAGAGTTTTTACCTCATCGAGTTGCATATCTACTGAATTTTAATATAAAATAGTGTTTATTGTTGTGAGGTGCAGCTGCTTGTTATTAGAAGGTGAAAGAGGGTTTACAAGATAGGTTATCAAGTTTAGAAACCCATTTCTAATAACCTATCAAGTTTATGCACTTTTTCCCTTGTGAATTGTGAATGATGTACACAAAACATGATGAGCACATAGGGTAAATGCCATACAAAGCAAATAGTATCTTGAGTACACATTATTGCCATTCCTCAAACCCCAAATTTGCATTTGGCTCACACAACTAACTAGCAAGCAATGAACTCTTGTTAAAAACTTTGAAATCATTATTCCTATTAGGAAATATAAAATAGCAATGCCATATCCAAAGACTTTTGTTAGCTGTAGCTTCTAGAATAATTGACCTATGTTTGTTTTAGTTGGAAAATTGTCCTTACCAAGCTAATAGACAATTTTTCTAATGACATGAACATCATGGGAAGCCCTTAGTTTGAATTAATGTGCACATGCTTCTCCAAATCGATTTTCATGGGTTGTTGCAAGTATTAGGTTTTGAAGACCTCCATCATAAGCTTCAAAACCTGTTGTTGGCATAATACCATTCGAGGCTTGAAATAGGGTTTCAAAGACCTCCATCATAAGCTTTTTTTCAAGCCTTGAATGGTAATATGCCAACAATAGAACACTCATACAATGCAAGCTTGAACATAATCACACACTCAAAATTGCACACACAAACAAGTGTGAAACATCACACACATCAAACAAGTGCAAAATGAAATGCCAACTCGCACATGAAGCATCACATGAAATAGTTGTGATGAGTGGTTGATGAGAGAAAAAATGACATAATGTTAGGTGATGGGAATGGGTTGGGGTGCAGAAAGTGTTTCATAGCAACTTGCCATGTTGACCTTTGCGACCATTGCCAATTGCAAGATGCAAGAATATTAAGGACCCTATTGTTGGAGATGTTGTAATGAAACTAAAAAGAGGAGGCCCTCCTTTCTCAATTTTGCACACATTTTATAGGTTAAAGGTGTTAGTGATGTTACAACGTGAGCACATGGTCTCTATTTTGAAACATGTTGTTACAACAGGTGAGAGTTCTTCTAGGTTAGGCGTCCTCTTAGGAAGTCCTTCCCTTTCCTTATTGGATATGCTTCTTGTGACAGGAGAGGGTTCAGGAACTTGATGTTCTCCTTGTGGTTCACCCTCTTAAGTGGTTTTTTTGGTCTTCTTGGAGGTGGGTCCTTCCATTTTGTTCCTCGTATCCCCCCTCTTTTGGGTTCTGGGGTGTTTTTATGATTTGTAGGTTTCATCATTTTGAGAAAGAGGCAGAACAAGCCATAGGAAATGTGTATTGATTGAGCTTAGATTTAGGTCTGGTTAGTTGGCATATTATCTTTGAAAACACCCACTTTTCTTTGTCAACAATCTTAGGCATGATGAGAGTTAAGTGATAAAAGTTCTTAACCAAGATATTCTGAATTAAAAATTTGGGTAGCCTGGCCTTGGTTAAGAACTTGCTCCACAAGGCTGCCCCTGGCTGGCCGGGCAGAGGACAAAAAAAATATGTCCATAGATGCAAAAATGAAAGATGCATGTCTAGACAAATCCTTTCAACGCATGTGCTTTGATTTTTCCATGCATCTACACGTTCTTAAATTTCCATGCACACATCTGACAAGGGCAGGTGGGCTCAAGGGGGAACGTCAGGGTCAGGGCAGCCAGGTGAGGGCATCGGGCAGCGTAAGGCCTGTCAGAGAATTTATAGATTTTAGAAAAAATTTATTGTCTGGCAATTTCTGGGCTTGTCGGCTACAACCATTTAACTTAATGTGAAAAACATCAGCCCTAGATTTAAAGACTACTTTGAAGACCAAAAAAGATGTAGGGCCCAAAAACCAAATTTCAAGCCTAGATGAACCCGGGCACTACATCCCAAGGGGATAAAGCAGTTTTCCGGGCAGGGCAGCCTCACTACTACCAAACTGCCAACCACCTGGCTAGGTAGGTGGTAGTGAGGCTGATTTCCTGTTGATTTTCAGCTGCCCTGCCCGATGAACTGCTATATCTCCTTAGGACATAGTGCTGATGAGGCTAGATGAAAAAAATCAATGGTGGATCTTGGTGAGTGACTTGGCTGGTTTTTAAACAGACAAATTAACAGGGCTGCCCAAAAACTGGGTAAGCCAGTGTCCTTGAGGGTCAATTGGGTGATCCCTTCACCCAGTTATATGTGTTGAAATCATACTTTTCAAGTTAAGAAAATGCAAAATCTCAGCAAACCGAAAAAAAAAGGGAAAAAAAAACACTGAAATTTCCATGCAATAAACATGTTCTATATGCATTGCATGAAACACCAACACAAACAAATTTCATCCTTTCTTTATATCCTTCCTGTTTGTACCACATAGTTACAGATGTTGACCAAAGCATGGATGAATAATCTTGCCCCGGGGCGGGGAGATCTGTGACCATCCATCCAGCCTTGTAGAGCAAATAATAAAAGATGAACTGCTTAGTAGCTGACTTAGGACATCCCATGTTAACTACAGGGTGTGACTATTAACCTTGGGCACCTACTTTTGGTTTGTAGCTTGACATTAGTAAGTGACTTAGGTCCTTCATATTTTCCTTTACATTTCTTTCTTTTGGTCCTAGTGATTTTTGTGTGGCAATTTTTCATTTTTGCACAAATGTTTTTAGAGCAATACTTGGGAAAAAAAAACATTCCTGTATTTCTTTCCAGCAAAAAATTTCTACTTTTGAGAAATCAAGAATTTGGGGGAGCTAGATCTGGGTTTTAGAGTTTTTAAAAAAACATTGAAGCTGCAATCTTTTTTAATGGTACTCTTAAAATGTTTTATTTCTAGCTATGAATGTATGATATTATGCACTAAGACATGTTGAGCTCACAGATTCACCCATAAGTTCTCATGTTATGTACCAAATCCCTATACCTCAGGGTATATACCTTATATATGGGAGGCACTAAGCCATTCAATAATCTTCCCTCAACGGAAAAATATCAAATCAAAAAGTTCACACATCCACATAACATATCTAATCCACATCTAGTACACGAGGGTTAAGAAGATTAACATATTTTCTTCCCTTGTTTCCCTATACATCAATTCCATTGGGTATTTTGAACTCTAGCCTTGTCCCAATAAATGCATGGAAAAAATACCCCATATTATGATGCTGCATGGTACATGTTGAGAGTCCAAATCCTTATACCCTAGTCTATATACCTTATACCTACACATAAGACCCGGCCCTGGGCAAGAACACCCTGGGACCTGTCACGCCATGTCTTTTGCAAGATCCAACCAGCCCAAGGGTTTAAACTGGGTCATGGCCAGGTTCTTCCCCACCTAAACTGATGGGGTGGCTCTTGTGGTGGCTCTTCCCCACTTAAACTTGCCGGGCCAAATACCCGGACCCAGTGAAAAACGAGGTCAAACACTGGTAACCATACTGGTAGAAGGACCCTACCAGGCTCATGTGACCTGAGGCATTACCAACCCTGTCCCAGTTTTATACCAGTTTCAATTACCCAGGATACACCTGCAAAGTACCCAATACCAGGACCAGACTGGTATGAAAGGGTTTAGGGTTTAGGGAAGTTTTTAATAGTACACGCTACTAGAACCAGATGGTATATTCAAAAGTAGATACCGGACCAACACTGGCCGATTACGTGTGGCTGTCAATTCCCTCCAAGAATTGCACTACCAGTTCCTTCCTACAGTGCACGGACAGACATCTGCCTTGTTTGTGTCTGGATGAAACCCTGGTAAAAATCCGGCGGGTGTCTGGTGACTTTTCTGGTATCCATCCAAACACTGGTTTTTACCATAGTACAAGTATAGCTGCCGGTTCACCATGGCCCACACAACACACACACAAAGTTGGCCAGGGTAAAACCAGCACCCATACTGGTACCAGCACATTTTTGAGTGAAGCCTCTTAATTAATGGCCATATTATGCCCAAGAAATGTTATATTTGAACTCAGCAACCCCAATGTAGTTTAATCAGGGTATAATTGTAATCTTTTGAATCAATTGAAATGGATTTTGGGGTTTATACCATGGGACTAGTGTGAGTGCTAAAGTTCACTCAACGCCACAAGTTACAACCAGTGTTGGTCTCATATATAATAGGATCAGAGATTGAAATCAATACTGGTATCAAATACCAGACCAGTCCGGTCTGGTATGACATAAGTCTGGTACCAGCTTGATACGAGTACCAGCTGGTATTAAAAAGAAGTTGATACCAGACCAAACACTGGTTACAAGTTACAACTTAACTTACATAATGTAACTAGTTAAATACCTAGAGATTGATGAATTAATTGATTATATTAATCCATTGATGAATTAATTGATTATATTACTCCATTGATGAATTAGTTATATTCATCAATTGATGAATTTCAGGTACCTTCTTACCTAGCGCCTACACTCAAACACTGTAGTAAAGGTCGCAGCAAGCAAGCAGACAGAAAATGAGCTGAAGTCCAAAAAGACAGAAGAAGGAATAAGACAAAAAACATTTGTGAGTGTTCAAGTGTGCAGCCCACACGCCGCTTAAGTCCAGAATCTGTTGTGCTTGGAAGCATCTGACGGCTCATAATCAGCGACCTGCCTGTTCCACGAGTCACGTGATAAGCACACTCCTGTCTACTACCTCCGTAGCACACACACTCTCTCTGTGTCTCTGTGTCTCTCGCTCTCTCTCTCTCTCTCACTCGCGACTACAGGCGTGATCAATGAGAGCGTTCTAGAGATGGGTCCGGTAGGGATAGATAGATCACGTAGCTGCAGGGAGATCAATCATAACGGACTCCCCTTTAGAAACTCTGGAAACTGTCCTCCATGCAGCTGTGGGGTGGTTGGTGTAAGGAGGAGGATAGGGGGAAGAAGAGGAAGTCCTGAGGTCACGCCTACCAGGACGGTAGCTCCAATTCCAGCAAGTCCTGTGGGGGACGATTGCCAGAGTGAACAGTAAACCCGCACTCACCATTGCAATGCCAGTCCACAACTTAGTTGGGGATGGATGAACCTCAACTGAGTTAATATCTGGTTTCACCTTGGGAACCCATTTCGTAAGACCTTGATCCTATATCTAGGTATTTAGGGAGGCAAATAGGTGATCATTAGGTATGTAGATGGTTTATACATATGTAAGGGTTGTCTTAACTACCTCACTACTAACAAGTAGGTGAGTTGTTAGTAGGTAGGTAGTAAAAGCATGTTCTTAGTAGGTAGAAAAAAAGTAATTGAGCTAACCACCATGATTAGCTAGGGAACTAGAACCCAACACAATGTTGTTCCTTGAACACTTGCAATCCATCTTTGGTAGTGAATTGGTGGGTGCTAGTTCATTTTGTCCTAGGATCTGGATGCCCAAGTATTTATGTGGGTGTGGATTTGTGGCACCCACACACATAATGTGCCTATTGATGAACTTGAAAATTTTGGTGTCACATTTTTTGTTGACAAACATTTTCACATTTGTTGTGGTGTTAAACATATTGTTCAGCTTCATGTTGTCAAATGGAGGAGATCACAAAACCAACTTATAAACAAAAGTAAATGAAATTTATATGAATGTTGTCAGCATGCATCAAATATTGTTGTGTTACAATGGATCATCATGATGAGCTAGCTAGCTTAACACACTATTTTTATTTATTAATATTTTTTTAATTTATTCCAATGGTTACATTTGTTGCCTTCAACATGCTTGATTTTGGGTTTAGATAATTGTGGACATGGGTTTTTTGAATTGTAAGGTAGAGAGAAAGATAGGTTTTGAAAGCAAGTTGTTGATGGGAACCATGTTAACTTTTTTTTCCCTTGGGTTGCGATTGTGAGTTGTGACTTCATTTGTGGTATTGATTGTTTGTGCAAAGAAAAAAAACTGTGGAAAATTATTACAACATTTTTAATAAGGTGTTATGGCAAGAATTCATTCGTGTGGTAGAAGTGGACGTTTAGTTGCATGTGTCACTCTTTGTTCACTCACAAAATGAAAAAACAAAAACATATACACAACTCACAATGTTAGGGCATTGGGGTCCACAAACTTTAAAAATTGGGGTTGTAAGGAACCTCTAGAGGTCAAGGACCCAAAGAACCACACATGCCAAAAAACAATTGTCATGAAAAATTCACATTTTTTTGTGAACTCCGATAAGGTTGCAAATGAGCTTGGCTAGTTCCTTCATGTATGAGTTCATGTGGTGGTGAAGGACAAATGGTGGTAACATCACAACACGTATTTAAACATGCAACCTAGATTGTGAAATCAAAGGTTGTATTTTGTGTTTGCTTTGAAACAAAACAACTAAATCAAATGGATCACACAAAAAAAAGATAAAAATCTTGTAGTGTGGATGGGAAGGTCACAATTACACAAATCAATCATTGTAATTTTTAAGATTTTTTTTTTTTGTTCCTTATTGTGATGCATTTATTTATGAAATTTGATGCTATAAAGTTTTAAATATTTAGTAAGAATTGTGGTTTGAAACACACTAAACAAGTAGGATTTGAAAACAATATGTTTAATTAATTTTTTTTGTTTTTATGTTTTATGTTCTTCTAGGTTCAAGGAAGTTTCAAGAAGGTAGATTGTTGTAGAACCATTAAATTGTATGTGGTTTAACTTAATAGTCTTAGTCATTGCATTTTTAATTTATAAATAGAATATTGAAACTTAATACAATTAATGCCTGCAATATATTTTATGCTAAACAAATTACATGGGAACAAAATTGTTGGGAGCTAATACCTTTGACTTTGATGTCATAAATGATCATCATCATCCTAATCACTGAAAAAAAAAATTTGCTTGAACATGTGTTTGCATTGTAACCAAGATCTAAATAGTAGCACCTCAAAATGGAATTTATTTTTATTTTTTGCAAAAGACCACTTTTCTTGGTGTCATTAGTTAAGTGGGAATAATGTTTTAAAGTATAACATGGATTGGTGAAAGGTTTTTTACTATAATTTTTTTTAACATGGGTTCATTATAAAATGTTGATTTTCAAGGGGTTCACTTTTCTTTGGCAAATGCACAAAAGGTAACCAATTAGTTTTATGTTTGTTGAAATTATGTAAAAAATGGTTGGGTTGATCCAAGGTTTCATCGATAGAAATCTTGTTTCATGTTTGTGTAATTGACATTGGAAATAATAATTGTGAGCAAACGATACACAACAAACATATCTTTTTGGTCATGGTCAAGTTTTGTCTTCCGTGTACATTTCAATATGAAAGATGACAATCTAGAAAGAACAGTACTCATTAGGAACATTTCATTCAATGATGTTGTCATCACTATTGTTGCTATGTCAAAAGTAGATGTTATTATCAAATTTTGCTTTATAATAATGTTCCAAGAAAAAGTATCATCAACTTCCATTCTAAGTTGTTTTTGCAAATGTAACATATGTAATTTTGATTTATGTTCTAGTTGGTAATATGTTGAAATATAGCCCAACTATTGTGTTTGTTGGACTTTATTAAAGTACACTCAAAAGATTACCAATGAAAAGATTTGTGCAAAATGTGCCTCTTCCATTTATGCAATTCTTCAACCTTTATCAATATTTGGGTTGGTGTCTTGCAAAATGTTCAAAAATTAGACAAGTCATAGTTGAAGATCAAATATGACACATTTAAGTAAAGCAAATTTGTTAGCAAAGTTGGGGCATGGGGTTATACAAGGATTTTAGTCCATTATCTTATAAAAAAATTACGATTAATTTATACAATGACCTTGCAAAAAAGGCTTGTGGCCTTGGAAACCTTTCATTGTAGAAGTTATATTATGTTTTAGTTATACTTGCATTGGACAATATCATTAAATCAACTCATATAATGATCATTGTTATGTTTTGCATATGATTAACCCTATTGTTGACAATACATCACAATAAACATTCATCATTGAATAAGTGGGCTTCAAATTTTCCCCAATATTTGTTAACTATGCCATGTGAGAAAATGAACCCACACAAGGCATGAAACAAGATGGAAACTCTTTGTGAACTTCCAAAATCCCCTTTCATTTATTGTAATTTGAAGAATTGACTTCACAATGTCCTTCATATGGATGAGTTATGACTTGGATTTAAATTGAAACTTCTAAGTGGCCATGTAACACTTTATTACAAATTTCAAAATTATGAATCAAGAGTGGGTGGAATTGTTGGGATCAAATAACTATGTTGTTGAGCAAATAAATTGAGGGTTGAAGAACCATTGAATTATATTTCTTGCACTTTTATTTTATAGGAATGCCTATTAAGACAAAAATGCATGTAAGAAAAGTTAAGGTTTTTTATAGTTAGCACTTCTTGGTTTTGTATACATTAACTTGTCTTTTGAATTGTGTGGTGTTGTGAGATGCTTTCAAATGACCCTAGGGAGCCTAGTTAAGAAGTGTTAAATAATTGTCATGTATCTATGACACGGCAAGGTTCTTGAGCTAAAGAATCGTTAAATATATTCATTTGCTTTTTGGCCAAGAGACAACTAACCTTTTAGGAAACCTTAATGTTTGAAATTTGAAAAAACTAGAGTTAAATATGTTTTTCAAATCCAAAAAATTTCAAAAAAGTTGAAATTAAAAATTAAAATCAAATAACCGCACAATAATGGTTTCATACACTACAATGTACAATATGTAATGTTTATTAGGCCCATTATTACATTAAAATTATAATTTGACATTAAATTGTGTGACATATTATAATAATGTCAAATTGCAATCTTGGTGTAATATTATGTCACAATAAGCACCACATTCTGTCGTAATGTTCATTACCAACTTCCATGCAGGATTACTTACTAGGCAACACAAAACATTGTGGATTGACCAATGCACCGTCTACTGGATACTAGTTATGACTCATTTGTGGATGAACCTCAACTGAATTAACATCCAATTTCACCTTAGTAACCTATTATGTAAGAAGTAGGTCCTATCCAGAGGTAGATAAATAAGAAAATAAGTGACTACTAGCTAAGTAGATGGTTTGTACATAGGGAAGGGTGGATTTTAATACCTACCTACCTACTAATAGGCGCAGGCTAACAACTCGCTTCCGGGTTGTTAGTAGGTAGTAAAAAAAGCAATTGAGCTAACGGCCATGGTTAGCTGCTAACTAGAGAACTGCAACCCAAGACGAAACTGTTTCCTGACCAGTTCCTATCCATCCTTCATGCTGCACTGCACTTGGTGGGTACCTACCGGTTCAGTCAGGCCTGTGGATTGGGTTTGATCGTGTACCGCCACAGTGAACCAGTACCCACCAGTGCACCATCCACTTGATGCTCATTATTACTCAGTTGTGGATGAACCTCAACTGTAGTTAACATTTGGTATCACCTGTGGAAACCAATTCTGTAAGAAATAGGTAACCACTAAGTAAGTAGACGGCTTATACACAGATAAGGGCTACTTTTACTACTTACCAACTAAGCTAACCGCCTTGGTTAGCACGGAACGGGAACCCAACAGAAAACTGCTTCCAGACCACTTACCATCCATCCTTCATTTTGGGCTGGTGAGTGCTTGTGGCCGACCCTTGTGTACTAACCAAAAAATGACAGCCCTGTTGAAACAAACGGGCTAGAAGCAGCTGAGCGTAACTAACTTTCATTTAATTTATTTATTACCAACAACGCAGCAGCGTATAATTATGATCGTAGCTCGCTCATACCTACAGGGATTGGCGGTCACAAGAAGCGTGATACTGATCGTATAATCCCCCACAAGAACAGTATTTTAAATTAGGTATGAGGATTCGTAGTCGACTCGTAGTAGACACGAGTGTGTTGTCTGCTAGCTGCTAGCTGCCTCCTGACAGACGCGAGAGTTAGGCCTAGCAGCTCTATAGCTATTCAAAGGACCTGTCAAAACTGGGGAAGCTGTGCGCAGACAAGTTGAGAGTTTTCTTCTTGCAGCCGCCTTCATCTCAGCAGGGTGATAGTTTCTCTCTCTCTCTCTCTCTCTCTCTCTCTCTGTGCAATTTTGCTAGCAATTTGGGTTGGTTCGCTAGTCAGCGTTTGATTGAAGGGGTGTCATTGTTGTAATGAGAGAAAGCAGCTTGACCAGGCTTTACAAACGAAGCTTTTAAAAGTTTCTAGCTAGTTGTTGTGTTTTTTTTGTGTATCGTGTTGTGCTGTTATTTTACATGACATTGAGTGGAAGTAGTGCTCAGCTCCTTCGTGACGGTTGCAGAAGCATCACAAGAAAGAGGACATAATTTGGTTGTTGTTAGTGTGCCTTTTTTTGAGCATTGTGAGCGTCATTACCGTTACAAACTGCATGTGAATTTTTTGGGGTTCCTGAAGGATTGTTTCAACTGAACTGTGGTCGTTATTGTGCTGTATTCGACGCTGTAAAACGGAGCTTCAGTAAGTGTTCTAATTGGGAAATGCTGTTAACCACTGTCTCTTGACGTAAGTGATTGTTGATCCGGCCTCAGCTAACTAGGTAGTGGCAGCGAGTCGTGATCTTCGGCCTGTTTCGTCACCTTCGTTCTCGTTTTTCCCTACAGTGCGAACGAGCACCAGTGCAAGCGGCCTATATTCAGTATGGGCGTGCCAATAGCCGACCAGAACACGGAGCTTTCTTCTTCCTCCAGGAGAAACAGCGCTCCTTTTTTGCAGCAATCAGGCATAAGGCCTTGCATCAATGTAATGGCAGCTTGTGTGGACTTGGAAGACATAAAGCCCATGGCAGTGGGAGGTACAGCTAACGAAAAGAATCACCACCATTCCGGGGTGGTGCCTGCCGTGCACTACTCTCACAGAGCTCCCTGGTTGAGAGCATTGGTATTGGGCGCAAATGACGGGCTGGTGTCCATTGCATCACTGATGATGGGGGTGGAGGCGTTCCATAACGCTGCACGAAGCTCTGGACATCCGTCGGCTGTGAGTGGCCTGGCTGGCCTCGTCGCTGGAGCTTGCAGTATGGCTATTGGAGAGTACGTCTCGGTGTTCTCTCAGCGTGACAGCCAGCTTGCAGACCTCGAGATAGAGCGCCAGGTACGAGTCCTATTGCCATAGAATTCTTTCTACCAAACTGAAAGACTTGACAATTGAGGTGAGACTCTACCAGTCTCTCTCTCCGAAAATGTGCTTTCGAACAACACAACCAATTTGTTTCATCTGTTGTCCAATGCTTACATGTAAGCCAAGGAAAAAAAATCTTCCTTAGACAAGGTTTCTGTACAGTAATGTGAGAAAGAACTTAGACGGCATTTACATGTAAGCGATGTGAAACTGATAAGTGTTGCAGGAGCATACGCGAACACCAGAAGCAGAGCTGGAAGAACTCACTCAAATCTACGTGGGTCGTGGTCTCACTTATTACTTGGCTAAGCAAGTAAGCGTTGCATAACCCCTACTTAGATACAGGGGATTTGCGTCTTCCAGATTCTTGCTTTCTGTCTGCTTTTGAGTAACTGCTAGAAGAAAAATCAAGGTGGGAGCTTGACATTTGAGCACCCAACACGTCAAATGTCAATTTTGAAAAGTGTTCGCTTTCTCTGGTTATGCTATTTGTGGTGATAGTAAGTGCTGCAATGTGTAGTAGTGTTTCTGTTAGCTTTTAAACTCGCATTCATTGAAACAAAATGTTTTTCTCTGCGTGTGTGCCTGCGAACCTGGTGCAACGAGTGCAGGTAGCTGAAGAGCTGTCACGAGTAGATGCATTGAAGGCACATGCGCGAGATGAGTTGGGAATAGACTTGGACGATCTTTCTAATCCCACACAAGCAGCAGTGGCATCAGCCATAGCGTTTGCAGCTGGTGGAGTTGTGCCTCTTCTCTCGGGATCCTTCATATCCAATTTCACCTACAGACTTGTGTCCATTGTGTTAGCATCCTCTGTTGCACTCGTTGCTTTTGGTGCCATTGGAGCTCGTCTCGGGGGTGCGAATATGTGCAAAGCGGCAGTTCGCGTCTCATTGGGAGGTTGGTTGGCCATGCTCATCACGTACGGCGTTGTTCGCATCTTCGCTTTCGCGCATCTTTCGTAGATGATCTGCACTCTCGCCCCAAGTTGCAGTGTAATTGGGTTCCCAATTCTGGTGGCCATTCCTATAACACTAATTTTCTTCTGTAATCCCCTTTCGGTTACTAAATTGTGCAGAATCTGCTCCTCCGTCTTCCTCTCCAGTTTTCTTGTTTGGAAGTGTTCAAGTATTCCAATAGTTCCAGTGTTCAAGTTCCTAGTGTTATCCAATTTCCAGTTTCCCATGTTCCAGTGGTACTCAGTTAGTGTTTACAAAAACAGTAACTTTGGTTTATATAAGCTTTTGGTTTGCTGATTTGATCTTCTAAGTTATTACTGAGGTTACCTGTAAAAACATCACCTTGTAACATTGTCAATTACCAAGGAGATTCCGCATCTGTTGTTTCAAATAGGGTTTATGGATTTTTCTTTTCATTTTTCCTTACCTCAAATCCGTTAATCCTAATGGATTTTCTTTTTAGTACCTAAGTTTAGAAACTTTCTAGCCTCCTTTTCCCCACTACCACCCATGCGAGCTTTCAGTATCCAAAACTCTTTTTTTTATAACTGTGAACTCTCTGGCAAATCATTGGATTTGCCAACTTTTTCATCTAAATTTCTCTCTCCATGGTTTAGTTTCTCACCCAGTGTTTTTTTACCTGGAATTGTAAATTGTGTATTATAAAGAGAAGATATCTTATTTTGAAAGCTGGTGTGAAGTACCATTCTCGATGTCGAGGATGAATGTGGGAAAGCTGGGAGGAAGTATACAATTTTTTCGGAAAAAAACATGCATAAATTATGTTTTCATACAGTAGAAAGATCTATCCAATGAACTCTCTTATCTACCAACCTTTATTGCTTTTGAATTTTGTACACTGCTCAAGATGAGTGTAGGCATTCTTTTAAAAACCGCTGTCAAATGATTCTACAAATTCCTTTTTAATAATGTTCCCATAAACTCTGTATAAGCAAATGGCTGGATAAAAGAGGAGCGAGAAACTATGGTCCTCCAATGATTAGCATAGGCCCCAGGACATGGAGAGGTTGTATTGAAATTTGACTACAGTAGTGGAATCGAAATACACATGTAGATTACTTGTCAAATATGATACATAGTTTTGCCATGTCCAAAGGAAAAATATAGCAAGCAAAACAATGTAAGTGTTCTACAGTGTTTGCTTAAACATCTTACCTCGTTTTTTTCTTTCTTTATTCATTGTTAATGGGGAATTTATCATAGGAAAAATTTAATAAATAGAGTTTCGTTCCGCAGGGTGGGCGGAGGAGGGTATGTTGGCTCACTTGGTTCATAAACAGGAGTGAATATAGTGTGGGGAGTAAGTGGGAATTTTAATAGAAAGGAGGTTTGTATCTGAACAGATCTTCATGTGCTTTTCTCAGTAGGATTGTTGCCTCCTTCAAGGGATGATCCAAGTTGTAAGGTCTAAGACCAGCAAGTCGTAAGGTCTAGACCTTAGACTGAGTAATCTTGGACCGAGCAAGATTAGTTCTACACTAGATCCATGGGAAGATTCAGACATAACAGTCTCAACATGGGAAATCTTGCACAAAATGTAAATGTGGACTGCTTGCTAATTTGGATGTGGAGTGATTGGAAACAATACAAGCTTCGGTAATGGTTCCGTAAACAATCATGATGGCCATTGAACTCAAGTGGGGCCAGTTCACACCAAATGGGCATGCAGCTAACGTTCTGACACCAAAATAGAGGACATGGTACTGCAATCAAAAGTTCTCTCAATCTCTCTTTACTGTGTGCATCTGCAAGCTAAGTCTCTGTTGTTTGCATTTGCGTTTTTTGGTTTTGTTGTTTCCACTCCCTAATTATCACACCTTTTTATGTGGAACTGAGAGGAAAATTGGGGTTTTAGTTGTTGAGTGTGAAGAGTTCATATTAAGAGCCTTATTATTGGGCCAGGCTGTTTCACAAGGACTATGCGCGCACTTGAGTTTACAACACCTTAAAGTTAAAAATTAACTTCAACATTATAGTGAGAAATAGGTGATCTTCAAGCACATGTGTAAAATGTAAATTTGTCCTTCTTTTTTCTTGTGTTGGATTTTCTCTTTTTGGTGACAAATTTTTCTGAAATGTTTTGTTTTTAATTGTAAATTTTTAAAGAAAATGCTAAGAACCTGGACAAATTCAACAACTTTCAAAACCAAAAATTTGGAAAAACAAACCCTCATACTTAATAATTTAGACCTAACTTAAAAGGCTAGAACATGAAGCTCTACAAGTAGAGAAAGAGGACACAAATGATTTGATATTTTATTTGTTTCAAAGATCTAGATTCGAATTAAATTTCTCATGAATTGTTTGATGTCCTTTTGCAATTTTTTAGTTTGGTTACAACTTTAATGTTTTCTTAAGCAATACAAGTTTTTCTATATATGCTATAATCTGAATTATTAAATTAAAGAATGATGCAAATATCATGGCAATTGCCCATATGAATTTTACAGATTCATTTTGGTACTAAGAAGGAAAATTGGGTTTCTTGTTTTGGTGAGTATGGTGGGGGCTTGAGTATGGAGTGTATTTAAGAGTTGATTGGAATTTTAGGAGCAATCATGAGCACAGCATTCAGAAAACCCATTTTAAAATAATATCATTAACAAAGTTCTGTTACATTGACATGCACATTATTTGTTTTCCTTAAAAGAAAGCGTTGCACCATTGACATGCATGGACAAGGGGAGAGACACCTGAAGCACAGTTCCACACAAGTGGAACTCAATTTCCAAGATATTATCATAGCATGCATAGCTTCATCAAAGCCCCTTAACGTGGCCAATTCATTGCGATTGTCCAGGGCAGTCATTAGGAAGGAAGGAAAGCATTTATCAGCCGACAACTGAAGAAGAAGTACCTACTATGACGGCTCTCTAAGGGATTAGGGTTTAGTCCAGTTGCTATTTCCAAAGGTGTATCGTTTTCCTTCCTTTTTATTCCCCCCCCCAGCCTCCCACGTTCTCCAAAATTGATTACAATACCTACTGTTATGTTATGAGGGTAACAATGGGTTTTCTGCCTTAAGGCCTCCTAACAGCCCCGTTTTGATTGTGTACCCCAGATGAGCAATTTTGGGGCCAGAGTGAACCTTCAGCACCCACCAGTGCACTATGCAGGATGGATGGATGGATGAATGGATGGATGATGTGTGGACAGGGGAAAAAAAAACATTTTTTTCATTGTATTCTTGTTCCATCGCTAACCCCACAGCTTGGTTAGCTCTGTATGGAAAGACCATCCGCATTTATCTTCCTACCTTGTAACCCACCTTGGTAACTCAGTCACGGTTCGTCCACAATTTGAGAGTCATTAGGGGTTTCCAATGGATGGTGTGTGGGTGAGTGGGTGGTTGGTACATAATCCTAGTATCACAATCAAAATACATTCACTTCTGCCATCTAGCAACCATTGGGCAATTTATGGCATTTTCCTCCAGACACTATTTTGTCGTAAAATTGTTCCTTCTCCAATAAGTAGTAACATCCATCCACAAAACACCATAGGTTTGAATTCATTAAGGATGATTTCTCTTCTATTATAGCTTCGGCATGTATTCATAACCTTCTATTCAGAGGCTTTCAAGCTTTTTATAGGTCCTCTCCTCATTCCCCCTCTTCTTCCTTTTCTTGCATACATCATCTGGACAAAGAATGGTTATGGAAATTTGTGAATGGAGAGGAGGGTTATATGTTTTTTTGTTCATCTACAGGAAGGTTATGAAGCTTTTCATCCCCTCACATGAGAGTTATGGGGTCACTTTCAAACCTCTAAGTAGAAGGTTACGTCTGGGGACCAACTTTCTCTAGTTGGTTACCTAGTCTATAGATAGGCTTTCAAAAATGTAAATGTATAATTATAATCCATACAATGCATATTGGAATTATAGTATTGCTAATGGCAAGTCAAATACATGATGCTTGAGAGTTTCTATTGTTGAAAAGCGGAGTTTGGAAATTGCAATAAATTACAATTTGCACAAGTTGTAAATTTCCATAAACCCCCTCCTTAATGGTTTTTCTTTTTGGCCTTGCATTTTGTTTTCAATGCATTTAAAAGATTCATGTGGAAAAAATGGCCTTAATTTTTCATATTTCAATTTTAACAGATTAAATCATCAAATTTCTACAATAGGCTCCAACATGTAGCCACTTTATAAGACCTAGTTCTTAATTTTTTTTACTTTTGGGTGAAAGCAAGTTAATAGGAGCTGCACCCCTTTAAACAATTGATTAATTTGACATACTCTTGGAATATTTTTAGAATATATATTTTTTAATTCAAAATTTTCTCTTTTTCAAATCATTTTAAGTCATTTTACAAGTCCTTCACTACTTAAAAACACTTGTTACAATTGCTTTAAGATTTGTTTCAGGAGTATTTTCTATTCGTTATATTGATTCCAAATTTATTCACATATTCCCATGATATATTATGAATGTTATAATACAAATAAACTCAAAAAATTGAACACTAATTTAAATAATCACTTTTAAATATGAAATATTAAGTAATGGTTACAATTGTTTTGGTACATATTAACATGTTTTCACCTTTTTTTATCTAATCTATAACCAAATTTGGGTAAATCTTCTTGTGGATGATTGCTAGTTTGGCTACATCACAAAATTAAAGGAAAAAAACCTTGACCCTAAAACAAAAATAATTTTTAAAAAAAAATTTAGTTCCCAACAACTATTGGATTGAACCTAGCAAGTTGGTCAAAATTACTTCCCCTTTCCCAACAATTTAATAAAATGATTTGATGTTTTTCCAAATTTGATTGGTGTTCCTAAATTTATACACATATGAACTTTTGAGTGTACCTATTTTAGCAATATATTAATAGATAAAAGCAAACTTAAAATCCCAATCTCCATACAATCTAAATTGTTCACCGTGTGTTTTAAAATCTGATCAAAAGTAAGCTTTCGTAAGAAAATCAATTTATCAAACCTCAACCATGGAGGTATTGCCCATGCAACCAAGAAGTTACCTCCCACACTTTAGAAAAAAACCAATAAACAACCTAACTTTGAAACATCCAAACTCAACCCCCAAGAAAACACGCATATTTTGTTTTCTTGCCCAACATCAATATACAACCAATTACTTAGCAAACTACATCACATGACTACCACAAATCAATCATCACATATGCTTGTAATTAAGAACAATGTAGTGAAAGAAAAAAAAAGCAAAGTGTTTCAAATGATCAACTTTGCTACATTTAAAAATAAAAACGATTTGTTGCAATCTGAAACTAGCAAAACCAAGATGTTTCAAAAATAAAAAGTGCATATTTTTCATGTTAAACAAATAAGCTTTGGAGGTTGAAATATTAAAGCTCTACCAATTTGCTTAATACTTCACTTTTTCATCTTTCCAAATTCTAGTAACATCTTCATTTTTTTTAAAAGTTCATGCTGAATTTTTTTTGATCGAACATGTGAACACAAACATCAAGATGTGTTGTTAACAATTTTGCAACCTATTTTTCATGAAGGTTAAATTGTTCAATGTCCTTTCATCCTTCACAAA
>Ga0209611_10005434_pt1 | contig 21353 bp, 7 predicted proteins | sample S1TSphgellanicum_3_FD_187693 | JGI IMG/M metagenome (GOLD analysis project Ga0209611, IMG submission 187693) | Host-associated microbial communities from peat moss isolated from Minnesota, USA - S1T2_Fc - Sphagnum magellanicum MG (SPAdes) (version 2) | ecosystem: Host-associated > Plants > Peat...
TTGTGTGCAAAGACTTGCTGGAATTCATGAGTGATGATGCTTGTGTGAGTATGCCTAGGTTCAGGTTATAGATGGTTAAAACAAGGAAGAAAGGACTAATTGAGAAAAATAGGGCTATTGTTTACAACAAAAAGGAAAAGGGAATTATAATAAAAAAAATAAAGAAGAAAGTTACTAAAAAGAGAGGTAGGATTGTTGTCTGTATTAGACAAAAGAAGGTAAATATAACCAAGAGAAAAAAAAGAAATTAGAAGAAGGAGAGGTAGGATTGTTGTTGGCAATAAAGAAGAGAAAAGGGTATAACTAAGAAAAGAAGGGAAGAAAGTTGTTAGCGAGAGAATGTTTTATTGGGCTTGGGCTAAATTGCTTTATGATATGATGCTTGGAAGGGACTAATTTGGAATTAGTTTGGAACTTATTAGGGTACAAGGAATAGGGGAATGGAAGTTGAGTAGTAAGTTGTGACTCCCCCCTTTGATAATCTCCAAGGGGGTAAAGGGGAATGATCAAGGTTAATGTGTTAATGATGCATTAATTTTGCACTTAACACTACCATCTAATGATCATTGACACGATCTTATGATGGCATTGTAACACATTATAGTGATTGATCATTATATTACAATGCCATTATAACATCCATTAGAAGAAATTTGAAAATCAATGACCAAATTTGTGATTCATTTGTAGTTGTAATGGACACGTGATTAAAAATAGCCTAGTCACCTTGGACAATTGCCATAAGACATATACTTGCAAAACATTATGAGGAAAAAATATGTTTTGCAATTGGCCTTATAATTGCCTTGTGACTTAGTTTTTGAATTATAATGACCATTTACAATTCACCATATATACAATGCAATTCAATGCACTCATTACAATTCTATTACAACGTTGTTAAAACAACTCATTTTCAACTACTATGCAACTCCATTACAACTACATCATCCAACAATTATTAATTTTCATCCAACGATTAAAATTTGACACATTGCACTGTAAGGATTTTTGGATTTAAAAATTATTTTCTTTTTGAAATATTGATCACCATTGTCTATTATGATTGTTAATGATGGTTAAAGATTATGACACATGACATATTAATTGAAATTTGACAAAAAATTAAAATAAATAGTTATTTTACTAGCTAGGTAGGTTGGTACATAATTATAGGTAGGTAGGTTGATAAGTCCTACAACCTACATACCTACATTACATACCTACTTACTTACTTACATAGGTAGGTAGAAAAATATGACTTATTTATTTACATAGGTAGGCAAGTAAGTACGAAAGTAAAAGATTAGATGAATTAAAAAATAGTCATGTAAATATTTTCATTTTATTTTATGCTTTGCCTTTAAGGTTAAACTTTTTTGAATTCATCCCAAAATTGCATGTATATTTTGATGTGATAACATAAAAGAAGACACCTTCTTTATAGTTTGTGACATGGGATTCAAAGATAAAACATATGGGTTAAATCCTTAAATTGTTTTTAAATTGTAAATTGAGTTGCAATTTTAAAAAGATTTTCCCACATATTTTGTGTTTTTTTTCATTATGTAAGTCATAAAATTAAATTATTAATTATTTAATACTTGTATATATGAATTATTTATGAATTATTTAATTATTTTAAATATTGAATTACATGTTTAATAATTAATAATTTAGTTTAAGTAATTAGTTTTAAATAATTAAATAATTAAATAATAAAAATAAATTATTAACAAATAATCCATTATCAAACATTATAAATCAATAATTTGGGTAAAAATATCAAGGTATGAATAAGCATATCCATATGTACACTCAAGTGAATTTTTAATATAATATACACACTGCTTTTAGTTTCAAATTTAAATTATTATATGTATCCAGATTATTTTTTTGTTAGTAAATTTAGATAATCAATGATATGGTAATTATTGATGAAATAATGATTGTCTTAATTAATCAATTTAATTCATTATTAAGTATCCCCAACTCAAACATATATTTATCTATATATTGTTTGAGTAATAATTATTGTTCCTATACATCCATATATTTAGTTTAATTAACATAATTAGTTAATTGGTTCAATTAAAACTAATTATATGAATTACATTTATTTATTCAAATTGATAGTGAATTATTGAATATAATTAATAATTTCATAATAATTAAATGTATTAAGCACAATTAATATTTAATTGCCAAATTATTGAAATAAAATGTTTTATAAAATATTACATATGAATTTTGTATCTTTATTAAGTTATAAGTTGTTGTAAAATAGTCACAACATAGTTGAACACTAATAATTTAGTAATGGCACACTAATGGCCCTATTAGTTGTATCGATGAGAATCATAGTAAAAAACTAATTACAAATGTATCCCACAATGGGTAATGGAAATGCAGACATGTGGCATGATCGTATGTATGTACATCATACATTAATTGCAACATATTAATTACATCAAATGGACATTTACAACAATTTAAAAATAGTTGTCACATGCAACTACAGTTCAATTTCTTAAAAATCAAACATGTTGACTATGGATGTATGTACAATGGGTAAAAATTATTGTATAAAAGACCCATTTTCAACTCCCTTGCAACTATAATACAACTAATTAATTTTTTGACGTGGTAATTTATTTGTTAATTCTCCATATTTCCAAGGGGATAATTGCATCAAAGTTGTAATACCAAAAGGATAGTTGTTCAATAGTTGTATGCGAGTTGTTTTTTGAGCTCTAATTGTAGGGTAATGTGGTTTCAGTAAACACAATTTTTCATAATGAAAGACATGACATGGCCATGAAGTTAAAATTGTAGTCACAAGCCTTACAACTAAACCAAAAAATTTCATCCATTGCAATGGATGATTTTTACTATGACATGGAACCCCAATTTGTAACTACATTTATGACTACATTTGAGATAGTTACATAATACCAAATGTTCCATTGATGGGTGGTTTGGATTTAACCATGTGGTAGTTTAAATAGCCAATTGCAATAAAACATGTGGCAATTTTCCATTTGTTCCAATTTTTTGTTTTATAGTAATTAAATATTATAATTATAGTAGTTAAATATTATTACTACTGAAATTAATTATTATAATTAATAAATTATAATCTATCCTTGGCTAGGTTATAATAGGTTACTTAGCATAGGTTAAATAGGTAGGTAAGAAACTATTTACTTTGTTGGGTATAAGCCTTTTCTATTGGCTAATCCCAAATGGCACATGCATTATATTTATTTATAGTGCATACCATGAATCTAGTCCATTCTTTCATCTATTTATATATTTTATAAGTTTGAAGTTGTAGATAGAGGATATGGGATAAATTCTAAAGCAAGGCAAACATACAACACTATCACATCCTTTGTCCCATATAAAAACATTATTATATATCCACACAATAAAAACGCCTACTACTTAACCTAGCCTACATTTAATAAATTATTTATCTAACCTACCTACTATCTACTACCTAGCCTAGTAATAAATTAATTACTTTGCTTACATTTGATAAATTAGTTGTCTAACTTAACTAATTAATTAATCAATTAATACAAAAACATTATGACATGTTAAAATAAAATACCTTTTGTTTAACTTACCTACCTACTAACTAGCTTACCAACTACCTACCTAGCTTACCTAGCTTAACTAGGTCTAACCTTCATAACCTAACCTACTAGCTATGCTTAGTAAATTAGCCTATTATTACCTATAAATAACTTAGGCCAATTAATTAAGTATGTATATTAAGCTAGGCTACCAATGCACATAGGTTTACTTAGTTTAGCTTAGCCTATTAAACTTCCTTAGCTTAGTTTACCAACTAGGTTATTATAATAACCTTTTTTAACAACCTATTAGCCAATAAATAAATTTGTACACTTTCAATTGCAATAACAAAAATGTCACGTGTCATTTAGTAATTTATGTATAAATGTAATATAGTTACAAAAGCAACTTAACTGTCAACCATCAATGGATGCCACCCATAATGGATGACATATGTTCATTTTACATTAATATTTTCATCTAAACTCATGATAGTCACACATTGTAGTTGCAAATACAACTAAAATTTGGGTATGTTAAAGTTTAGTCATATATGTGAGTATGAATACTTGTAATTATGATGCCACATAGGACTAGTACAAGTTTAGTCACAAATTGAATTGTTTTGTACACTAGTAGTTGACACAAATTAATCACAAACATATGTTTAGAATGAACAATTTTTTTAAAATGATCATATCAATGATTAATCAACACTTAACTAACATTTAATTTTGAACACATTGTTAAAATATTGTAAAAACAGATATACATGGAAGGGGCAAGTTTGTGATGTGGTTCAAATTTGAGATGGGACAAGCCAAAATTCAAATGATAAGTTTGAAAAAGGCCCATTAATTTTTTGTCACTCTCATGATTTTCTCTTCACAATTCAATTATCATGCATATAGTTGATTAATTTAATAATAGAGACTTATCTTAGATCATGATGCCATGAGCGTGAAGGGGTGTTGGATGAGATGCTCATGTCTTCATTCAATTTTGTTGTTTCTCATCGATTGGCCACGCAATAATTAGTCTAATTTTGGTCATTTCCTTTTTTAGCCGTCGCTTAAGAATATATTCCGCTTGTTACTTCTCTGATCATGAACTGATCTTTGTTCCCTACATTGACCTTCTATGAGTAAAGCATTCCATTTTTCTCTAAGCGACTCTATGTGAGGAAAGCATTTCACATTCATGTCGCTTTGCATTCAGGTGAGAACTTTCTTGACTTGCTTCGCAAAGGTCCAAAGCATCAACTGAAGATTGGGTGTGCAAGTGCTCTGTTGTTAATGGGGCCCCCTTCCCTTTAATCTTCCGCGTATCTTTGAATATGAGTTTCGTTAGGTCCAATCTGCTTTGTCCAACTTCCCCTTTTCAGGCCTTCCCTCGAGTTCCTGTCGCTTTGTATTTGGCCGCTTGGCCCTCCCTTGGCGTCGTGTCACTTTTTATTTAGTACTTTTGAAAACTCATGTGGGTGTTTACCTGGATAGGTTCCTAGAAAGATTCAATCCTTGAAAGCTCCAGGAGGGTGAGGTCTTTTTTTTTTAAAAAAATTTGCCTATCAGCCAAACATCAGCTGCAGATAACGTCGTTCAGAATTGCGTGTGAGGTTACATCAGGTTTCGTTCACATTGGGAACTATGAAGATGAACGTTCCAGCCGGACCAACGGTCGAGGAGCATGGGAGCTCAACCATAGGAGACACAGGGAAGCACGTAAGGTCTGGGCAGGGGCGAAGGCGGAGGAGCATGGGAGCTCGAGCACAGGAGACACAGGGAAGCACGTAAGGTCTGGACAGGGGCGAAGGTTTAGGAGCGTGCTACCGTTGGTATCGAGTGCTCATTTGGACAAGCCAGATGGGGTAAAAAGAAAGGCGATGCTGGAGTAGCTGTAGAGAGTAGGCACTAGTGATACAGCGGCAAGTTGAGCAGGTCGATGAATCTCCTTGAGTTGTGATGTTTCCAACCGCTTGAAGCGAATTTCCGTCATTCGGAGGCGGTGCACGGAAGTTGGCAATCCATGCGGGGCTCAGGACAATACTGGTCGAGGACAGTGGAGTGCATTAAAGATGTCCTCGATCGGACGTCACCAGCTCCCGGCAGACATCTTAGAACCAACCAAGCGCTCTGTATGCGTTTGCGCCAAGAACTGCAAAGCACGTTAGATGTCTTACAGAAGGAGCTGCCTGAGCCAGGCCGGCAAGGACCACTTGTTACACAGTTGTACTGCGCTGTAAAGAGGGCCGAGATGCTTGTTGTGAACTGCAGTACTAAGCACTGGCTCCCGATAGCAAGTACCCCTCTTGAGGCTATGGAAGGGTTTGTGAAAATCATCAAAGAGTTGCAATTTTGGAGACGGATGGTGGTTGTACAGCTCTACAGTAAAACAGTAGAGGAAATTTTCGATGAGGTGTTCGGCAAGAGTCGGCAACTCGATATGCTTGAGGAGGAGATGCGCAAGGATAGCACGACGTTAGTATCGAAGCTGGAAGACGAGATGGGGATGCTTCGTGCCTCCCCTCGGCGCTTCTTCATGTTTCGGCGTCACAAACGGCTGGAGCTAGCAGAATTTATGAGGCTAAAGCTATCAAGCCAGGGTTATGGTCGTGCTGATCGTGCCAATCAACTACTTCTCAGACCACCACCCCAACTTGAGACAGCAATCAAGCAGCTTTCCCAAAGGGTTAGAGCTGCTCCTCAAGGAGGCATAATCATGGATCTTAAATGGATGAAAAGGAAATATTGCTTCAAAGTAATCTCTGGGATAAACCAATCTGAAGCAATCATTCATGTAGGGCTGCATCACCCCCATATTGTAACTCTGATATGCGCTTTTGAGGACGTTGATAAGGACAAAACCTGTCTTGTGATGGAGGAAGAGGAAGGAGATTTCGCTGAGCTCATAGAGAAGAAGATGAAGGACAATGTAACTTCTCCCTTCCCTCTGCCAGTTGCAATTGACATCATGATTCAGGTTGCCGACGCCTTGCGGTATCTCCATAGCAAGAAAGTAGGACACCGTGATATTAAATCCAAAAACGTGCTTTGGACGCGTGATGAAACCCTGATCAAAGATGATGGCGAGGCATACAAAGTGAAGGTAGCTGATTTTGGGTCAGCCAAGGCAGATTTGGAGGAGATCAGTTCAGAAGAGAGACACCAAAACAGAACATGGAAGACTGGTACTACTCGGTGGCGAGCTCCTGAATTGTATGAACAAAGTAAAGCTGGCAGTGACCAGATGAAATACCCGCTGATGGTTGATATCTTCAGCCTTGGTATCTTCTTCTACGAACTCTTGACAGGCAAGCTTCCATATGCAGATACTAAAGACAATAAAAAAATCCAGGAAAGGATTCTGCGTGATCCCGCACCTGGACCTCTATCAGACTTGCCGCCTTACTTAGAGTTCTGTCTTCAGAGTTGTTGGGGTTTGGAACCATGCAGACGACCCAACAGCGAGCAAATTTACCAGATGCTTCTGCACGCCAGGAACCTCAAATTGGGAATTATCTACAATGACCGTGCAAGCCTATTTGCATACGAGACTCGAGATGGTGAGCGAAATCAGTTCGAAGGTAATTATTTTCGTTCATACACGAGGTCCGCCTGTCAGATTGTGATGAGATCAAAAACTATGCAGCACATTATTTACTGCCTTGGTTATTATAGAGGCCTCATCTCTAATGTCTTGTTCACAGTAGAGAGTACAACATATTGAACTTAACAATGTCATTAATTAAGTGCAGCCACTTTTTTTCTCCAGCAAAAATGGCTGATCAAAGAAGAATGAAACCATGACCAAGAATGACTGTGAGACCGTCTGCTGAAAGGTTGCTCGTTGCTATAAGGTTTTCCAGAGGTGAAGGACACATTCCAGCTCATTAATCTCATCTATGCTATACTACCTGGTCTCATGTGTGCTTCCTAACATTCCTACTCTGGATCTGTTAATATAGCCAATGGAGCCAGCCAGATTCCTCATCCATAAGTTGCCCCATAGCTAGCAGCCATACCCTAGATTTGAAGCTCATATTAGATCAACAGTTATAACCTGCTGTCGTGAAATTATCTGCCCTGCAATGAGCACATGGTCAGTTTGAATTCAATCAAGCCACCGTGCATATTGTACTTGGCATCCATCGTAATAGTCTACTGCTCAGATTGGGTAATGGGGCCATGACAAAGTCCCCCAGCTGGGAGACATTCCCAATTTAAGGCGCCTAAGGGACATTCCCAAAAATGTAGGGCTGGATTTTTCCTCCTAGTCACCTCATTTTAGGAATGTCTAGTCATCTGGACCCCTTGTTTTGGGAATGTCCCCCACCCATTGGTCAACCAGGCACAGGGTATCATGAACCCAAACGATGCCTAGATCATGATATGTAAGAGTGGGAAGGTTCTTACATGTACTCCACAAGGGTGGGAGCAGGGGGAGGTGTAAGATATCCCTCCTCTTTTCTAAGAGGGATTATCATGGATATTAGGTCACAGAGGTGCCCGTCCAAATACACTAAATTTTTTTCTTCAAGTGACTTTTGTCGTGCAGACTTTCTATCAATATAGTCTATTGCTTGTAAAGCACTCCTGGAAGATTTTAACTGTCCTCTATAGGTCCATCCATGCTTCTATGTGTGCCATCCTCCTCAAAGTGCAAAGGCACATTATAGATCTATGAAAAATGGAGTTTTGCAACCAACTTTTGCAATTATTTTTGTCTAGTGTTTTGGTTGCATGAAACAAAAATTAGTCGCCTTGGACAAAAGTAGTTGCATTGGACAAGTCAAAAAAACTCATTTTTTTTCTGGCATGCATCTTTTAGATGTGGAGGCACCATAGCATACTAGTGGGTGTAAAATGGCCCCTAGTAGTATACCTAATTAAACCCATTAGTATGCCTAATGTGCCTCAGCACCTAGAGGGGTGACTAGACATCCATCATCCTCCCATGCTCTACACATCTTTAATTCATTGATTTGTCTCATGCTTTATGTAGGGTTAATGCCTTTGGGTGAGGGGCATTTCCAAAATGTGGTTGGGCCGAATACACCTCGTCCTTATTTCTGGAATGCCCTCACCCCCAAGGCATTGCCCTACTAGTCACTTGTTGACCAATTCTGGTTTTCTACTACTTGTTTGAGAAATCCAGATTAGCAGAAAATGTTGTTTCTAGCTTCCCTGTGTAATATTCACAAACTCTAGAACGTTCTTCATAGTTCCATGATGTAGAGTTAGGAATATACAGTGAATACCTCTCAGCTACGTATTGGTAATGTGACAGGGTGGCAGTATGTGGAGCAGAACAGAGAAAGGATTTGAGACGAGAAGGGGGCGGGAAGGAGGGGCAGTGGTGGAGGTGGAGAGGGAATCAGGGATCCCCAGCTTGTGGCTTCGTTGTGCTTTTTATTTTCCCTCCTCTTTTGTCTTGTTGCGGCTTGTGGTATGTCGTTGCCACAAGGAGCTTAGCTCCGAGCCTGCTTTCATGATCTGGCGTTTTTTTATCCCTCTTTTTCATGCTGCTGAGGTCCTCAGTGGACATCGTCTTTTGTTTTCTTTCCATTCTCTTGTTGCGGAGCTGGTTCATGTAAAACCGCTGCGTAAGGTTCCGTGTTTAAAATATTATTGATGAATTTGTACAAAATTTCATACAGCAAGAGTTCAAGCTTGCTGTAGTAGTAGCCTAGATAACCCACCTTTTTCTAAGGAATGGGTTTTACGTGGTTTGAATCATGTTAGAGGAAGGGTTGATCCATCACCAGAAATATCTCCTTTGTATTGTTTGACTTCACTTTTTTTGAACACCTGGTGATTCACCTCAGTTTTGGTACCACTTAGCTTTTCACCTTAGTTTTTCAGAGAATACTTGACTTCTTTGAATCAAAATTATTGACCTCAATTTTGTTCATTCTGTTTGCTTCTCGGGAATAATAAAGGATTGCCTGGAAGATGTGAAACAGCCATTTTTTTGCAAGTCTGACTAGTAGCTAATGTGGCTAGACAACTCAGACATCAATTGGCATAGGTGGCTAAGATCGTTGCATGAGGTGGAAGTGACTTTTTAAAACTGATGAATGGCTACGATGGCAAGTCCACAATTGCAAATGTTCACAAAGCGGCTACAACAAGAATAATTGTGATTGAAAGCAATTGTGATATGAGGGTTTGTAAGGGATTGTAACATGCAGCTTCACAAGGGAATATATTTGGTGACATGTGGATTGACAAGGGACTACATTTGGCTACAAGGTTATTGTGAAGAGCATACATTTGGCTACAAATGTCATAAGACATGAGTGCATATGACTTTTACCATTCTTCTCCCTTCATTCTTGTAAGAGAATGCAGTTCATTTCTTCCTGAATTTGTTGCCATATATTGCAAGTGTCATTCTTTATCATTTTTCCTTGCCTTCATAAATTTGCAAATAGAGTGTGAAGATTGTACCATATCTTCTTGACAATCACAAGTATTTTTCACTATGAAAATCAAATCAAACTGGGACAAAATTGTTGTTTGAAGGTCAATATTCTCTTGAGTTGTCTAGATTTGATAAATAAACTCAAGATTATCGCAAGATTCCCTAGAAAGAACTCTTTACCTACAATTGCATTCTTGCTAAGGATTTGTTGATGTGTACCATAGCCTCTAGTTGTTGAAATTTGATAGGAATTTAAAAACTCTCTCTTCCATTGTTATGTTCATGTATTTGTTGTCCAAATTTTACACAACACAAACAACTTAAAATTATATGGGTGTAATCTCACATTCAATTTTCAAAGCATTTTAACGTGGGCCAAAGGAACATGTTTGGCATCCAAACATATTTAATCTCCACGTGGTTATTTTGGAATAGTTGAGGTACTAAATCAATAAGGTGAGGATTGCAATGGCTTCTAAACCACTCCACATACCTGAAACAAGCATACATAATGTGACCCATTTAAAGGCATTTCATTCAACATTATAAGCATTAATTGCCTTTGCATGCAATGACAAGTAAAATCTCTATTGCTAATTTGATATGAACACATTTTGAAACTGTTAAGCTTATCAAAACAATATTGAAATTTTAACCTCCTAAGCTAGAAGGTGTGTGGGAGTAAAAGTGCAAATTTTGATGTAAGGTAAAGACTAGAAAATTATTTTCTGTACCTTTTCATCCAATTCTCTTAGTCTCGCACCTTTATACCTTTAGCTAGAGAATTAACATTCACGTGATCACAAACACCTTTCATTATGAAAATCAAATCAAACTAAAACAAAATTGTTGTTTGAAAATTCGTACTATCTTGGGCTATCTATATTTAATCAATAAACCAAATTTATAACTAATTAAACATAAATAGGAAAGTAACACATCTTACAATACCACCAATTTCTAGTCAAAGCAACCAAATGCACTAAAATTGACAAAATTCCATTAAAATTTACAACACACAAAAAACCAGTCAAAGGACTCTAAAACATCTAACCTAATGAAATAAAGCAACAAGACTTGACCCCAATAGTCTTGATCCTTGAAAATTGTAGAAACCAAAACAAGAGAGGTTTTTACAAAATGGACAAAGAACTTAATGTAATTAGGGGAATAACTCGATCACACCTTAAAATCATCATAATGGCCTAATGGAAGGTTTGCAACTACCAACACATGTTTGAGAATTCAAAACAATGGTATATAAACTTTAGCAATTGAAATTGTTCTACTTCATTACTTCATGGCTAAATAGTCACTCTACACCAACAAAACCCTCTTGTCAATTAAATTTTCTTCAAAGGTGAATATTGTCAATCTTTTTCAAATCAGATTTTTTTCTCCAAGAGATCATTACATCAAAAATTTCAATAAATCATTCACAAAAGATATTATGTGCCAAGAATACAATGAGATTTCGATCATATAGGAAATTTCTAACCTATCTTTTGGTGACATCTTTTCAAACTCATCAATGCAAACAACCCTTCAATTAACAAAAACCATTGCACCTCCTTTTGAATAAAACTCACATTACATGTTTTGATTTATAAACAAAACAATAAGGCTTTCACCAAGATCCAAAGGGAACCTAAATCAAAGATCATGGCTAACACTTAATAGGAAATTGAAAAGAAGGTCCAAAGAAAACTTAAGCATTGTATGCAATATTATCAAAGAAAAAATATAGGATCCCTTTAAAAACAAGTGGATTGTGAAGCTCCACTATCAAGCCTTCCTAAATCATGATCCCAATTCATAAAACCTAACTATTGATGAAGACTTTGCAAGATGGTGGGATCTACCTATACATTTAAGTCACTTAGAAATGATGGAGTGAAGCAGAAATTGAATTAATAACAAGAAAAAGAATAACATCATGAATTAAACTCTTGCACAACTAATGCAATTAATCTAGGAATAAAAAACCTTCTTCAAAGGTGTAAACAACATTAAGGAGTGTAATCTTTTTAACAAATTTTTAAAATTATGTTGCATAAATACAATGTGAGGCAAAATAATGGAAAGTCAACAAATAAACCATCTTTATAAAATTATAAAAAAAATTGACAACATTTTGAAAGCAACCAATATGTCATTTTAACCAACAACTAAATGATGAACAAACCTTACAAGATCCATTGAAGAGAAGACAAATTGGTGCCTTCTTGTCACCAATTATAACACATGCACGAAGAAAAGAAGTTGGAGAAAATTGCCTTGAGTTTTAGTTGAACATACAACATGATTGATTAGTTACAAACTAAATATCATTGTAAAAACAGGGGTTGTAATTCAAGTTAGATATTGAAATCTAAATTCTAGATCATGTGATCTATTTCAAATGTTATGTAACACATGCACAAAACACAAAAGTTTCATTTTGAAAAGAACACTAAAAATATCCAAAGAAGATTATAGACAAGAATTACAAATTAAAGTTATAGTAATACACAAAAACCTAGAGACTAAAAGCTCACTTGAAGCCATTATCATTTTTTTCTTATGAACCTCAATATCTACCTCCTCCATGCAAAATGCAAATTACAAAAAAATTCCTAAGTTAGGCCCTCCTCCATGCATACAATTTAAGAAATAATGTCAAATTTGAAGCCACATCAAAATTGTGGCATATTTTTGTAGTTGCCGCTCAAATGTTTGTTGTCCAAAAATACTTGCAAGCTTGGTGTCATCTATGCATTTTCACAATAACAAAATTTACCTTGCCATTTGGTAATGGTTGATTCATAAGGGAAATCCTGAAACATTAAAAAATCATGATTGAAAAATTTGTGTATAGATCCAAATGTGTTTAAGTGGTTCCACAACTTGTTTTTCATGAAATTTATAATGTTAAAAGTATGTTCATCTTCGATGAAACCAAACACTTGGATATAAGGTTGTTAGAAATGACGTGATGTGCCCATTTTGCATCAATTGTCACATCAACATTTGTTTGGAGGGTGAATGCACACTACAGTGTACACAATTTGAGGGAAATTTGGTACTACATATAATATCAAAGTGGCAACATGTAAGATTTCATTAACTTCGAATTATTTTTAAAATCACATATAAATGAACTTCAAAATAAAAGAAGTCACAAGAATCATGAATATGAAATTAAGACATAATTGTACATTTGTATGAATGTACACCAATAATTTATTAAAGGTTATAAAAACCCTTTTTTTGACAATAATATTTCATGTTTAAAAAAATTTAAAAACTCATCTTATTTTTTTCAATGATTAAAAAAACACTTAGCCCAAGTAAATATTCAATCGAAGAAAAAATTTCAACCAAAGAAAAATCATAATCATTAACATTATCATACCATAATGTACTATTGAAAAGTCTATTGAAAAATTGTTTGATTTAAATTCCATGACCTTAAGGAAAATTGAAAACTTTGATGCGAAAAATTGTTCTTTATGGAACTTTCTTTGATGTATATGTAAAATTTCATGAAAAACTTATCATTAAATGTAATACTTCTTAGCCCTTTTGTTGGAATTGCAAAAATGTGACAAGGTTCTACAAATCAAAATAATATCTTGTTGGACTATTATACCATTTATATGTGCATTGATTTCACGACATAATGCTAGATTGAGACATAAACCATCATTTATCACAAAATTTTAATGAAAATTAGTTTCCAAATTTCCACCATGATGCATGAAACTCAAAAGGTACTAAAAATTATCAAATTGTGATAGTTTTATGTGTACACTGTAACATGCATTCACCCTAAACACATTGGTTTCATTTAGCAAATTAAACATCGACATTTTTTTTGCACCTAATTTACCCTTTGAATGCCCAATGATCAAAATAAATTTGGTCACTATATTTTTGGTTGGTTTAGTTTTAACAAAAGAAACCTTTTCAATCATCGTAGTTTCAACGACAAATTGTTTTTGGTCACTGCATTACAATTAGTATATTTTTGGTCAGCCCAATTTCAGTGACCAAAACTTTTTCAATCACCATAATTTTGGCAATGGAAAATTTTTGGTCATTACATTTTGGGTTCCATGGGTTTAGTGACCAAAACCCATCTAGTTTACAATGACTACAATGGATTTTTGTTGGATTTTTGTTGTTTTTGTTTGTTGTTGGATTTTGGTGTATCATTTTCCACATATCTTAAGGTATGAATGTTTTTTTAATGTGGTTAATAGGTCTTTATCCTCTTAATTTTTTTCCATCAAAATGTTTTTATTATATGACTCCTTTTAATAGTCCCTAAGGGGGGGGGGAGCACTAGTAAAAGAAAGTAAAAAATACATGAATAAAAATATAGGGTGTAATATATTAGTTGTTGGGTAAAAATTATAAATTAATTAGTTTAAAAATAGAGTACATTTTATTCAAATAATCAATTTAATTATAATATAGGGTATGTGATAATTTGAAATAATGGATTAAATAATAATGTAGTAAAAAATAGTCTGAAATTTTTTTTAATACCCTTTTTAAAAATGATCTTTTGACACACGTAAATCCCAAACACACTAAGTGTCCCCCCCCAGGTTGATAGTCCTTTGCAAAATTTACTCCTTTTGACATAATAGGTGTTCCCTTTCAAAGGTCTTAAATCAAAACTTAAACTTAAAATTTTATCAAATGGATTTTTGGTTTGAATTCCTTGACATTCATATGAATGAAAAATAAACAACCTACCATGATTTCTATGATTTTAAATGATAAAACATAAATATTTTTTTAATTTCGATTTTTTTTCTTTGTAGTTGAACACCATTTTTGGCTCATTGGATTATGACTACACCTAAATTTTGAACACTTTTCAATCATTGTTCAAATAGGTTTCTTTAACAATTGATAATTGATCATGGGTTTCCATTGGCAATTAAAATTAATCTAAATCATAGTTGGAAAAAGGTTCAACTTTCAAATTCTTTTTAACCAACCCACTTTACTTGTGTTGGGTAATAAAACCTAAAACATGCATTCTAAATTCACTTTCTCTTTCTCGGTGTGAGTCTTTTGTTGTTTTTAATAAGCAATCATTGCCATATACCTTGGGAGAGAAGGGTGAAACCATTATGGGTATATGAAGTTTTAGATCATCATATTACATTTGCAGTTGGTGTTGAATTTCATAATGTACCCCTTAAGGTGCAATGAAATCTTATTGTTATATATTAATTCCCTTATTCATTTTTTTTTGTTTTGTGTTTTTTCGATGGAAGGTAGGTGGAACAAGTGGGAGTCATAGTACTTGATGACTCCAAACAAGTGGGGCAAATGAAATGTAAGTTTTACAACAATGCCATTTCATATTGGAAGGATAGAATGTTATTCCATTTGGGTTATTGGCATGATGACAATAGAAAAGTTGGTGTTGTCATGTGTTCAAAGGCATAGGCATAAGTGAAAGCATTATTTGTCACATGGGAAGGAATTGTCCTTTGATTGTTGGATGACATGGTTGTACTAGCCCATGATGGGCCAACAAAGAACATGGCCATTGAAATGTTAAATCCTTCAATAGAGGGTGAATTTCCCTTGATATTTCAAGTGGAAGGGGCAAATTTGCACCCTACTTATGAATAACATAGAGGGTCCTAATAGATACATGAATAACAACACCCAAACCTTTCAACAACTTTCATTATAGGAAGGATTGAACTCAACAAAAAAAAAGAGTTGGACAAGAAGTTATCAACTTTTTTTTATGAAGCAAACATCGTTTTCGACGTTATGTGACATCTAACATTCATAGATGTTGTGAAAGCAACCTTAGAATCTTGACCCATTATAAACCCCCATTGTACCATAGATTACGCACAAATTTGTTTAAGCAATTCAAGGTCATCAATGTGGCCAAATATGTTGTTGAAATGACAAAAAATTCCAATCACAAATATAGAGCCACCATTTGTTCTAATGGTTGGGACAATGTTGTGAAAATTGTCCATTGTTCAACATGATGTTTACTTGTCCCAATGGGGATGTATTCTTAGGTGCGATTAACACAAAAAGGGAGCCTATGGATGCCTTATACACATGTAATGTTTTGGTTATATACATTGAAACATTGTATTGGACAAATTTGTATATAAACAATGTTTCAAACCAAAGTTAGTACCAAATGAACTTATGAGAATGAACAATGAGCTAATGAATAAGAGCATGTGAGCAAAAATTCATGAACCAAAAAGGATATTCTTTGAAAGATTTTTGATACATATACAAAATATTGTTGCCACATGGATAAATATTATTTCCATGTGGTAGAATATTTTTAATGACATGGCAAAATATTCTATCCATGGAATTGCATGTGCTAATGGTTCAACATGTGGGCATTATGTGCCTTGTATTTGCACAATTGGTGTCCTTGGTTTTAAATAGAAGCTTCATGGTTTTTTCAACTACAATCAACTAATTTTTATTACACTTGACCAATTCAAATCTCACATAACAATAAAGGTTTAAGGTCCACAAAAAGTCTAAAAGGTTGTTTTTTTTGTTTTCACTGCAATTCACGCTAACCAAACATATTCATATATAGGAACCAAAATTTTACTACATTATATCATATGCATAAACATTATTACTTTTTAGATGTGTTTTGCCATGATCTTAAATGCTTATGTTCTTGAATAGTACCAGAGAGGTTAGCCTAGAAATGGGTTGCAAATTTTGTAACATCAAATGGAATCCCTTTGCATAGAGTTCAACAAAAATTAGAAATGTTGTCGCAACCCTACCCTTAGGCTCGCAACCAAGGCAAGGGCTTGCAAGGTTACGAATCAAGAGGGAAGCCCAAGGGTCACATCTCATGTTCCCGGGAATGCAAAAAAGTGTGAAAGAATGAACCCTCACACTCCCAAGTGAACTCCCATTTTGGGAATTAAAGTCCCAATGGACTCCTAAATCTTCAGAGGGTGATTGCAAAGGTCAAAACCCATTGGATTGAAAAGTTATTTATATCATTGGAAAATTATTGAAACTTAAATGTCTAAAATGGGCTTGCATGACTCATTTGGATATCTAAAACACAAGTTATGGCCAAAAGAAAGGTCGGGAGTCAAATTGGCAGTTTGACTCCCGACCACTAAAAGTTGGGAATCGACCCAATTTTCTTGCGTGAAGGTGGCTTGAGACATACCATTGGAAAGCTCTTGACGAGGGCTACAACTTTGCTTTAGGCCTCATCTCAATCAGAGGTCTGCACACAAAGTTATGAGGCCCCAAAGTCGCAAGAGTCCCAACTTTGGCAATTTCCTGGGAGTCCTAAGACAAAATGCCATTTGGATGTGGGCCTCATGGAGAGGCACAGAGTATACTATAAGGGGGAAGGTGATGGCTTCCCCCAAGTCCGGGTCGTGGTGAGTTTTGTGAATCCGAATTTGCCCGTGGTTTGTCCTAGCACCAAAAGTGCTCTAGCTATGCACTAACCAACTTGTTGTTTGGTTTGTGCAGGTCTATGTGAGTGATTGAAGTGCTTGTTAATCTTCCTAATCCCATCTTGAAGCTCCAGCACGCCCTTCTACCCCCGAAATGCTACGAGCTAAAGAACGCACCCCAATTTCCTATTCTTCCGATGTTTTCATCTTAGACTCACATTTGAGTCTCTTGAGGAGGTTGAGAGTGCATCAAGTGTGAAAAAACAACCTATGTAGCATTGGCAAAACACGTATTTCCAAGTATTAGATCTTTAAAAAAAATCATTCTAAAATTTGCACTAGTCAAAAATGTAAATATACGGCTATTGATCTCCTCTAGAAAATGTTAGAACTTGTGGCAAACGTCCATTGGTGGAAGTGTCAATTTTGTGATAATTAGGTTGTTAACTTTGCATCACCATAAATCATGAAAGTTTCCACATTATGCATGGGTTTGCATAGACATACACATTTTGACAAATCTCACAATAACAACTTGTCACCAACCTCTTCAAAAACTTTGAGAGGAACATTCAATACATGCTTCAACTACATGTTAATCAAATAGTGCAAACAACTAGCCTAGGAATTGAAGAGCCTTACATCACACATGATCTATTCAATTTGTCTATAGAACCATACAAAACTGGAACTCAAAACATTCTCAAACTAAGTGTATACTCTAGAAAGCAGCACAAAAACAACAACTCCACAAAGGAAATGATTAGCTATTTTTTGTATGTGTTTCTGCTTTGCAATATTATGAAGATAAGGATTTGAATGTTAGACCCATCTTTCAATAGGAAATGTCTAAAGCTTCAAATTTTGCTTTGTGATCATGTTTTGTTGTTCAAGCTTGTGTAAGGTTTTGATATAGTTTTGGTCTTGTCCAAATAAAATTGTGGAATTGCAAAACTCAATAAAGAAAAGGAACTTTATGAACGAAAATTGAAATGAAAGGATCAAGTGCCTAATTGGAATGGAGAAGTTCAAAGTTCAGAGGCGCTTAATACTTGTCAAATACTTCATGGGGCCAAGTGTAAAAAAGGTGTGGACATGTGGGCCTACAAGTTACATTTATTAACCCTTAACGAACTATTGCCGACAAGGAAACTAATCCAATGGCCTACAATAAAAGGGAACATTAAAAACTTGGCATCTTTCCCTATCCCCCTTTAAATATTGTAAAAAAATGTGGCTTTTGGCATTCATGCAATTTATGACAACATTCAAAAAAACTAGTTCCATCTTCTTCTTTTTCAATCCAATGGTCCAAATCAAAAGAATCTAACTATTGGTGTACACCTAGTATACATCTTGTACATTTCAAAACATTTGTGTCATTCTAAAGGCACTTTTTCTTTCATTTCAATTAGCATTTTAAGAAAAACATAACTTTAATTTTAAAAATAAGACCTCTAACTCAATTCATAATACCTTTCAAATGAGATTAATATTTCAACAATCCTTTTAATTTTCACACATTTATAGTTGTTTCATCAAAAAAATTTAAATTGTGATTTTTTGTGAAACCATGTGAATTGCACACTTATCATATAGAATTGAAATGGTATTATCAAGTCATATTCAATATGTGTGTCAAATTTCATGGAGTTTGGCAATCATTTAATTAGTTTTTGGAATATATTTGTACTTTGTAATATATTGATACAATTACAATTTTCTCACTAATATACTTTTTAATCACTTAATATCAATTTCAAAATGAGATTTTTAAAAACTCTTATTCTTTGAGTTTTGAACTACCTTATTCCAAGTACAATTCATAAAAAAGTTTCAGTATTAACTTGGTGAAAGTTCAAAAGCACATAGTTTCAAAAAGTAGTATTTGCATGTGCCAACAAACTTTGAACATTGTAGTGTGCTTTCACACTTTTGAAACTAAAGTTTCATTCAATGTACATGAACAATCCAAATGAAAATAACGATAGTTTTTAATTTTATACTAGCAATCTTAAGATCATTAACCTTAAAGGATTTGACACCCATACCCATAAATGTTTTTACTATTTCAAAATCATGTTAGAAGTTAGCAAAGAAGCTAAAACTATTTAGGGGTGTTCAAATCAAATCATTGTTGGACCTACAAGCATATAATGAATACCTTTTGAAGGGGTGCCGTACTTTAGCCTTCAAATTGTTCATTTATGGAATTTAGTATCCTTAAATTTTGATTTCCTACAAATGAATTGCACCCAAAAATATTCATAAATTTCATATTAAATTTAGAATCCCTTTCTATATAATTTTAATGTTTAATTTTAGACTTACCTTTAAGGTCCACAATAATGAAAATTTTCGATAATCTATGTGCCCTATGTTGAATGTTTATTTTGATGCACATCTACCAAAAAAAATAGTGCACCCACACTTTTATGACCATGATCAACCACAAGTTGAAAATTACGTACAATTATTTGGTGCCACTTGTTGCATATGTTGGTAAATTGCAACCTATGGTATGAGCATGCCTTAAACATAGGTCTAAAATGTCTTATAGGTTGTAAAAAAAAAAGTGCCCATTTTGGATAGCAAGTGGCTCTTTCCTCAAGAATTAAGCCAAAAGAGCAATGACATGGAGACACCAAACATTTGAATTTGCCCCAACCATGCGGAACCCACTTTCAAAAAAAGGCATTATGGTCTAAGGAGTGGGCTTTCAATCATGGCAAAGTGAAAAAGTTTACAAAGGTGCAATTTGTCCATGTAGGAAATTGCATATAATTTGAATTTTAAAATTGTTGCATCGTTACTTGACACTAAATTTGTGCAACAAAATCATGTCTTACCTTTCATCATGATTTTATTATTCTCATGTTGTCTCGATGTTGAAAACTGAATTTTTTTATGGAATGAATTTTGAAATTTATACATGTACAAATTTGGGCTTGGAAATGTCATGGATAGAATATTGAAAACTATGAATATGAATTTTGAAGCATTAAAAACTTGAATTGTCATTCCTTTCTTGCCACTTGGAATGTGAAAGGAAATATTGATCAACTATAGTTTGCCTAAAGGTAATCTATACACCCTAAAATGACAGTTGGAATGGAGTTGGCTGAAAGGTGAACGGTTACATGAAGACATGAAACATCAACATGTGCATAGTTTCACAAAGGCAAGAAAGGCACTATGCAACGCTTCCTATGGCTTCACTCCATCCACTACTTGATCTACATCACACAAATAACACACATAGTCACCACATTGTGTTTAAGATTTACTTACTAGACATGCATTTTTTGTGTGCTCATTGTTATTATAATTTTGGGTTTGTGATTTTTAATTGTTCAAAAGAATGGGTAGTGACATTTTTGCAACGAATATACAACTGATTCTCAAAGTTTACATTGTGACATCAAATTGATTTTGGGGCACTTGGAAAATGATGAATTTGAAATTTTGGCAATTCTTATGAAAGTTTAAACTTGGTGAATGAATCCAAATGTTTGAGGAAATGACTTAATAGACATCAAGTTGTTAAGCTAGTTGTTAGCATCAAAAATTTGATTTAATTATTTGTAGCATGAGGACACATAATTTGTGTGTGATAACTAGTATAATTAGAATGTCAAGAGTGAGAAACTACATTTTTCACATACAAGAAGGATAGGGACTAAAAAAATTCCCTTGATCAAGGTCATAAATGGCAATTGCATAACCTATAAACCTAACAAAATTTGGCATGAGAGGACAATGTGGGAATGGATTCAAGTTAATTTAAACTTCATAGCCAATCTCTTACAATGTTGTGGACATAGGTTGCAAAATTTCTTGAAGGGATTCATGACGTGCAAACATCCACAAGGCCACATGATTGTGGCAAGACAAGCATGTACATCATCA
>Ga0209611_10005435_pt1 | contig 21352 bp, 22 predicted proteins | sample S1TSphgellanicum_3_FD_187693 | JGI IMG/M metagenome (GOLD analysis project Ga0209611, IMG submission 187693) | Host-associated microbial communities from peat moss isolated from Minnesota, USA - S1T2_Fc - Sphagnum magellanicum MG (SPAdes) (version 2) | ecosystem: Host-associated > Plants > Peat...
TCATATTGATTAGTGAAATAAACAATCTTTTGAAGTTTAATACATCAACACATGGAAGGGCTACTTTTCATTATGTTGGGAAGGATCACAAATATATATACTTGATTTTACTTTCATGCATTGTAATTTGTCCAAAAGATCTTTTTCATATAAGTGCCCCAAAGTTGCCAAATTTCAAGGAAACCATATTGATATCACCATATTTAGGCCATAGGTTCTTGTATGTCACTAGTAAATATAAGGGGGGTTTCAAAAAAACTCTATTTTTTTCTCTAACATGCAATCAAATTTGTCTAAATCCTTTTGTGGATGATTGCTAACCCACTTATTTGACAAATTTGATAATAAAAACCTCAAATCAAAACGTGACAAAAAGTTGATTCTAAATTTATATAAAATTGCCAATGACAAAAATTACTCAAAATGAAATAACTCCTACATCATAGGTTAGAAATTTACATAATCGTTGAGCAATACATTGATATTCATGGAGGGTTTTCCATTGATTCCAAGAACACCCGCACTTTCCCTACAAATTTTAATTTTTGAATAATGAAAATGCTTAAAATTCAATAACTCATGCATTATAAATGTAAACATTACAAAATTACCCAAGTGCAACACTCATAGAAGGTTTTCCAATGCTACCAACTAGAACACAACTAAGGGCTTAATGGTTTGCAAGATTTCAACATGACAAAACAAACAAGAAACCTTCTTCAATAATAATAAGACTAATATGGCTTGTGTCAATGGCCCAAGTGTGAACTTGTTACACAACTAATTTATTCTTCCAAATCCAATTTTTTTGAATGAAAACAATTACTCAAATTCTATATATCCCCCCAACTTAAATCTAAAAATTATGAAATTGCCTTCAAGAAATTCATTCGTCAAGGGCTTTTCAATAATATCAAAAGCTTCCCCCAATTTCCCTAAACTTTTTAATTTCATTTTGTTCAATTTTCTTTGACAAAATTATTCAATATTCAATCATTCTTGCAACATGGGTTTAAATGTGACAAAACTACCTCAATGTACCCCTACTCTTCAAGTCTTTGAAGGGTTTCCAACAATATCAAGAGCACAATGGGGCCGACCTTGATTTACAAACAAAACAAACAAACTACCTTCCTTGATTTAGATAAATTTATATGTTCAATATTTCATGGAGATCCATTCTTATTTTTTTGTGTAGGATTTACATGACATACAACTACCTTGGAGCCAACATCATCTTGCAAGGTACCATCAAACCATGAGTTCTAGCCATTATGTCATTGAGTTCATTCTTTCATCATTAACCTTTATGGCCAAACAAGATGGTTGAATCGTAGTTAAAAAGGTGTTATGAAACCCATAGCTTTTATAAATGATTGATATAATGCCTCACTTATCCCATGATCAAATTCAATGTACTTTTGAATCACATTGTTATTTTCTGTACAACATTGACACATTGAATAAGAACCCAAGATTGGTCAAATTATGATAAAATTGAACATCATTTAGTTGCATTGGGAAGGGGTTCAAAAGGACAAAATTGTTTGTCGTGCTTGTTTTTGATGTTATCAATTGCAAGACTTTGAAATATTATGAATGTTTATTTGTGAATATGTTCTTAACCAAATTGTAGAGGCTTTATGAAAACAAGAATAAGGCTTTCAATTGTAATTTAATATACATATTTTTTTCGTTGAGTGAAAGCAATTCCCATCTTGAACAATGAAAGACAATGTCATTGTAATGGTTCCTAGACATCATGAGTTGAAGATTCTACCCAAAAAGAACTAAGACATTAAGTTGCTCCAAGAGCTTCCAAGTTGAGGAATTGGATACTACATTACCTAACAGGTGATGGTGAAACTAGTAACATCGATGAAAGATGGATGGCAACACCAATGAAATAGTCAATAAACACATTCCATTAGAATAGATAGCCCACCTCTCACAAGACAAAAATGCTAATGACAAAAGTGCCCTGCCTATCAAAATGTTCGAGAGAGGTTTAGAGGTTCATTGCCACGAACTGCCATCACACCTTTGGCTGAATTGCTAAGCTGTCAGCAGCACGGCATCCTTGCTAGATTCTTAGTGCAATGTCAAACGAATCAATTTGAATTGCTTCATCAGACTTAACGTCAATTGGGTTCTGGCTCAGGCTCTGTTTGGTCCACTTAATGATGCTAAATTGTAAGTAAGTAAGATAAGAAAACATCAACCACAAGGGCATAAACAACATCGAGGCAATGAAGTTCACGCAATTGAACACATAACCTACCAAATGGATGGGGCAAATGACTTTGAACACAAACTAGAAATAGATCATAGTTGCTAAGGGATAGAACAAAATTGCCATGGTTATGTCTACCATTTGAATGCGAGGTAGTCCAACAAATAGGGTTTTTAGAACTTTAGACAAAATTTTGAATTGTTTTCAAAAAATTCAAAAAATTCATAAATAATTTAATTAGTGTCAAATCGGTTGAGGTACTTAGTTAGTTTATGAATGGCATTGGATTTTAAAAAAAAACCTTTCATACTATCTTGGTCTTGGGGCTGAAGGCTGATTTTTGACTAGTATGTGTCACATGTATACCTGGTCTTGACATTGGTATAGCCACATTTTGACACCAAAAAAGTTTGCAATTGCCATTTTTAGACTAAAGGTTCTTGCAAGTCACCAGTACATCCATAGCAGGGTTTTTTTAAATTAAAAAAACTACTTTTTTGGTTGATATGTAGCCAAATTTGGCTAAGTCCTCTTGTGGAGGATTGCCAGTGCACCTACCTCGTGAAATTGGAAAAGAAAACCCTTGACAAGAATATATAAAGAAAATGGCCATCATCCCTAGGACAATTTAGCCAAACTTGGTTATAAACCAAATATGTAGTACAAATCTTTAATCATCCTTCTATAATTTTGGCTAAACACCAAATTTAACCAAGTATAGAAATCGAATGACTTTTACTAATTTTTTTTCTCATTTCTCGCAATTGAAAACCTTCAATCACTTAATTTTTGAATTTTGAATTTTGAATTATGCTTTTTTGGAGAAATCTCACCAATAAAAAAAGAGGGCTACTACACCTTTAAGAGTGGGAGGGATATCGCCCCTATAAGGTAGGGATCTTATACCTACCTAAAGGCATAAACTTCCTGCTCACTCTTAGGCATAAAGGTTCCTCTTACTCTTAAGAAGTTGGTGTAAGGTCCTTCCTCTTCTCTAAGACCGATATTGAAGGTACCCTCACGCACCCTTCGAAAGTTCACAGTACCTAGTACCTGCCCATTAGTAATGACCGGCAATGACACCCGACGGTTATAACCGTTTGGTACGTACCCGATACAAAGCCCAACGGGGCAGTTCGGAGAGGCGTGCATGATGGTTGCCCCCTCCTTTCTTTTCTTTCTTTCTTTCCCTTCGTGTCTCCAGAGGCGTCCATCCATTCATTCCTGCTGCAAGCAAGCCTGGAATTAACACCACAGCACGACGACGATGCCTCGCGCTTCGCCTCGCCTCGCCATGCAATCACCGGGCTGCAATCCAAACTTTCATCGTGAGCCAAAAGAAAAGAATCAATTTACACTTTCTTTTTTTGTTTTTTTCGATGACGCAAATTCCAAACCAAGTGATTGCTTTCCTGAACGAATCATGGAACCGTTGACATCCTCGGCACCGGAAGCAAGAACCTCAAAGCTATAGATGCTCAAAGAAGCTCGTTGTGATGAGTTCTTGAATTTGTAGCATGTCGAGTCAGTGATCGCGAGGTAATAGCCGACCTTTAATTACGTCCGCTTTTTGTCAAGTCTACAATGGCAACAACGAGTACACTGGTTGCATTGCGGTTGCATTTTGTTCTAGAATCGTTGAATTGTTACACGAAAGCATTTGCTGCAAGGAGGTGTCAAGAATAAAACGGAGCCATGAGGAAACTAGCAATGAAAGAAGATGGAAATCGGCATTATTGCGACGAGAAGAATCCGCAATGTTCAACCTTCGGATTGCCTGGCAGGAACAACTAGTTAAACGGAGACCTGTGTATGCTTGCAACCAATCCGAACGACCAAAACGGAAAGGACCTCAAAGCAGGGCCAAAACGGAAGTCACAATAGCCACAAGCAGCATGAGAATCTACGACCAGTCTGTTGATTTGAAGATGAAAGAAGGCTTGAAATTTGTCTATTGAGAGATATCAGGAATGCAAACGCTCTAGTGCAGTGAAGTTTCTTCACAATCATGGCGAGTTTCTTCGGTTTGGGATTGAGGAAAGCCAAGGGCGTACCAGGGAGATTTGAGTTCGAAATTCTGGTGCAGGAGATCAAGCCATGGATGCCGGCGGTGCCATCCCCCGTGCTCCTGTCATGGCATAGAGGCGAGAAGCGTTGGGGGAGTACAGCCGGTATGATGCCGCTTATAGGAGGCTCCAACGGAGACAGAGTCTACTTCAACGAGAGTTTCAAGATCCCAGCCACACTCTACGAAAAGCAGCCTGGAAACAACGCGGGAGGATACGAGAAGAAACCCCTCCTGTTCACTTTGCAGTCAGCGACTGAGCATCCATCGGATTACAGGAAGACGGCAAGAAAGACTCTCGCCATGGCCGAAATCGATTTGGGAGAGTTTGCAAGCCTGACGACGCCTCTTTACAGAGGGATCCTCTTGGATGTTGGCAAGAACACCGCTGCGGGTAAACCGATCTTGTACCTCAGAATCGATTGTCGCAAGAAGGCTCCTACTTCGGCACCTTTGTCATCGCGCTTGGCCGTTGGTTTGAGAGGCTCCAGCCTCTTTCCTGCCAGTGATCACTTGCCGTTGAAAGCATTCAATAGCGATGTCGCGGGACTTGTTCACGAGACTGATGAGAAGAAGACGAGTACTGCAAGGATCGGAGGAGATGATGATGAAGATGATGATGCTCTACGACGACGTCCTGCATCGCCGCTGAATGCGCAAGAGACGAGAAATGACGCGGCTACAAGAAGACAGAAGAACCGGGAGAAGCTCTTCTCACTAGATTATGACAATGATAAAAACATCGCACTTCCTATTGTTGGTGTTTGTGTTCCGTCACTCCGCGTCGCGAGGCAGAACTCTCCGAATCCACTAACGACAAGTTCAGGATATTCTTCTGCTACTACTACATTCTTGCCTCGGGAGCTAGCAAATCCAGTCCAAAGCTCTGGCGGCATCATCCTGTCCAACGATCAGAAGGTGTAAAAGGTGTTTCTTTGGTTTCTCACAAGCTGCTGCTGCTGTTTCTTATTGCTACTAGCTTTGCATTTGAGAGTCTTAGCGGTGGCAGAAACGAGAAAAAATTATCACGGATTGCGGTGCTTCCGGAAGCAACAATAGATGCAGATCTTCGCCGCAACAGGCAAGAAGACGCGCGACGTGAAGTTAGTTGTGCATGCAGTAGAAAACCTTTGCAATAGCGTCGATAACTTTTGTTTTTGTGTGTGTGTTTCAGCAGAATGTTGCTGCTGCTGCTGTGACCACTAGAAAGATCAGCACCAGCATAGGTGAAGAAGAGAGCTCGAAGAACTCGACAGAGTCCGATCGCGGAGAAAAACCAGAACAGATCCCACGATTGCACGACCTGCATGCTCTTCCAGGAACGTATGCAAGCTATATAGTAATGCCAGAAACTCCAAACGAACCTGTTGTTGTTGCAGCAGCAGCATCTCCTGGAGCTACAGAAGATGGCTCCATTGATAAGCCTCCTGGAGGCACGGTTGCAAGCGGATCTGTTGCAGCAGCCGTCTATACTGCCATGGCTGCATATGAAGCAAGGAAGGCAATCAAGCATTCCAATGAAGCAGAAGAAGACTCAACAATGTCCATGGCTCCAGCAATTACTAGCCTTCTTCCAACAGAAATGACAAGCCCTGTTTCAGATGCTGCTGGTTTTGTGGTCACTCTGCCAAACTCTAATGGTGAATTGCCACGCAAGCCTGCTGCAGTTGTGCCTGATTCTTCCTCACCTTGTCCACCCGCAACAACAATACGAGCAACAGCAGTTACACTCATGATCAATGTCACATCTCAATCAGCATTTCTGGAAGGGAAGATATGTGATGATCCTGTCAAGGAACAGGAGCCTCAAGCTGTTCCAGAGCAGAGTGTTGTTGCAGAGCCTCTTCCAAAACCAGGTTGGCCTCTTCTTGACAAGAATCATGTGATTCTAAGTAGAACACAATCACAAAGGGGTAGTGTTTTGCCTATGAGAAGTTCTGGGGCACTGCCACTGCCACTTGTGATTGACAAGCATGTGATTAGCAAAACCATTTCAGAAGGGAATAGTATTGTCAATCCTCCTGTGAAAGAGATGGAGCAGCTTCTTGTTGTTGACGAGAATGTGAATGCTGCTGTTGAGGATGAGAACATGATGGGTGGAAAGAACAACAACAATATATATGTGCTGGGTGAAGCTAGGGCAAACCTTGCCATGTTAGAGAAAAGAGCAATTGAGGAATTGAGAAAGAAAGTAGCAGTTGCAGAAGCCAAGGCAACATTGAATCAAGAGCAAGGTGAGGAGAGAGCTTGGCAGCTAGAGCAAAAGTTGATGGAATTGGAAGATGAGCTCCGGGATTCAGCAGCCATTGAAGTTGCTCTCTATTCCATAACTGCTGAACATGTCATCTCTTCTCGTCACATGCACACACCCGCCCGACGTCTCAACAGGCTTTACATGTATGCCTTGAAGAAATGGAGCCCAAAAAGACGTGCAAACTCTGCAAGAAACTCTATACTAGGACTGGTTTTGGTTGTGCGAGCTTGTGGAAATGATGTTGCAAGGTATTATAATTGTATGCCTTTCTGATCCCACAGCTTTTGCACTGTAGTTTTGTGAATTTCTTTGGTTTTTCAGTGGAAAACCTTGTGGACCAAATTTTGCAGAAATTCACCATTGAGTTTTTGAATAACAATCACAATAAAGTCTACTGACATTCTCAGGAATACATACATACATACATAAATACATTGCTGTGTGGCCTGACCATGCAAAACAGGATTTTGACAGATTGTTTTGTTAGACTCAAGATACAAACTGTGCGCTATTGTGTAATATCATGCTCATGATACAGGTTAACTTTCTGGTGGTCGAATGTGATTGTATTAAGAGAGTCGATCATGCAGGCTGGAAACATTGAGCCCACCACACGCTCTAGCACAGAAGTAGGTGCCGATGGTGTTCCCAGTAGCTGCTGTGCCAAAGCTAGTGATGTCAATCAGTTTGGAGCTCAAGAAACAGTACAATCTCGAGTACTATCGAGACAAGATAGCGGCAAGCTGCTGATGCACAGTGATTGGGGAGAAGGAAGAACATTTATTTCTGCACTCCAAAATGTTGAGGAGTGGATTCATGCAAGGATTTTGGAGTGTGTTTGGTGGCAGGTACAAACTACAATCCATTGGTTTCTTGGTCCTTTTGGTTGCAATGCGTCAAGAGGATAATCTATGGTTCTGTATCTGCTTGTCCACATTCTCAAAGGCATTCTAGGTGTGGAGCATATGATCTGATTGTTGTCAATGCTTCCTTTGATGCTGCCACCTCCAATCTGACATGAGCCAATCTGATTACTTTCACACTGTCAGGCAATGACACCACCTATGGAGGTAGGAGGTGTAAGCCTTCCTGAGGTAACCAGTTCCAACTTTGCACGCATACAGGGAGAGTTCAATAAATTCACTGGGATGGTCAGAGGTGGAATTGATGAGCTCAACAAATTTGCTGAAAATGTAAAAGAGCAATATTTCATGAAAGAAAAATCAGATGCAAATCTTTCAGAACTAGGAAATGCCCGTCAAGGTTACATTTCTACACAAGTATGGAAGATTGCATTAACAAACGCTCAAAACATGCTTTGCCCTCTTCAAGGACACACACATGGATGTGGCTGTTTACCCGGGCTAAATAGAATGGTATATGTTTTCCTAGCTTCCATACTTTGCATTTCATTGGATCTGTGAACATCAGCCATTTTTTTTCCTCTGCCTAGCTCACAATTACAATGCAGGTCAGAAGTGGAGAGAGAGTATGTGTGAATTCAGCCCTATTTCTTGTGCAAGTAACATGAAGAATTGTGAAAACTTTATTGCTGCAAACTTATAGTGTGGCTTCTGTTACAGGGACAATATATTACCAGATGGAGGAACTGATTGCAGGAATGTGCTATTTTCTCAGATAATTGCAGAATGTGTGGAAAGGCTAGATGTTGCTCTACTCAATGGAATTTTGAGGAACCCTGAGAACAATTTTCCAAGCGACCCCTTTGCTGATCCAATCATGGACCTTTCAGTCCTTCCAATTCCCATCGGTGCCCTCAGCTTTGGTGCAGGCTCTCAGCTGAAGAATGTTGTAAGTTCTTTCACCAATTCAGATTTTCAAATCAGTAATCCTGTATAACCAATTTGACCTTCTGAGAGGTGAAATTCTCATTTAACATAGCTGGGCAATCCCCCTTGGAAGGAAGGCCAACAGATGAGAATTTATGGTGTGCCTAGATTTTGAATAAGATTGATTCGCTGAGACAGTGCAATGCAGGTGGTGCAATGGTCAACATGGCTATCAGCTTTGCTTGATGTTAGAGATCCAAGCTGTACAGAGGCTCTCAACAAAGAAGGTGCTGAAGCACAGAATGGGGTTGAAATGAAAGAAAAACCTATGGTGTCAAGATTTATGAGAACCACAGGCAGTATGCTAATGCTGCCAAAAGACATGATTCTGGAGATAGCGAGGAGGAGAGAGGTGTTCTCTTAGCCTTCCTTCTATGTTTTTTCCCAAATGTGCTTTCTTCCATGTCTCTGCTCATTCTCACATTCAAGTCAATCTCCTTGCATAAAATCTCTGGCATTACATTACAGAGTGCTCACAAAAACATGGTTGGACCTAGTGATGGAAAGCAATTTCCAGAGCTTGGTTTCTTACCTTTCCAACTCTTGATGTGGGGTGCAGCCTCCTTTTCATCCCTTGTGTTTCAATGTTTATAATGGTTATTCTCAAATAAGAGAGCCAGGCATGGGAATTTGTAGTTGAGGTGTCTTTTGAGAAGAATATATATGGCTGATAGGTGTGTGTTTCAGGCTGCCAGAAAGGAAGCTGATCAGAAATCCACCATGTACTTTAGTTTGCTTAGAGCAGTAGGAGATCTCTTGATGTTGCCAAAACACATGGTCCTTGACAAAACTGTGAGAGAAGAGGTACCTGGTTATTCCTTGAGTCCTCTGGTGTTAAATGAGTGCTGACTATTTCCTGCATTTGTCTTTTCATCCTATCACTTGTGGTGAGTGATGATCTTGCAACATTTTGTCTCTCATGTACATCGATTGATATTGGCAGCATTCTGGTGGCTATGTGATTTGGGTTCTGAAAGTTTTTGATGTAGACTGCTCCATGGACTTGGTATATGGTTGGCAGGTATGTCCAGTACTCAGCTTAGCTCTAATCGAAAGAATCCTTCATGACTTTGTACCTGATGAGTTTTCTCCAAATCCAGTTTCACATAACCTTCTGGCTGCCATCCACAATGAGGTACACATGTTCTCTAGTAATCAGTTTGTTGTTTTTCTTGTTGCACTGTTAGACTTATCCAGCTAGTATATGCTTCTGTGTAGAAGGAAAATAAGTCTCTTCTCAGAGGTAGAATACTTAGTTTATTGCATGCTTGCCTGTCAGTTTTGAAAAGGATTTGGCATTGGGTATGGTCCCCTTCTCCAGGTGTCACTTGAACAGCAAAAACACAGCTTCACAGATATGAACCACGAAGCTGTAGCGATTGCACATTTCCCTCCACTCTTCTACAATCCTCCTCCTTCACGGGTCGTGAGGCTGTGGATTGGGGAACTCCCTGAAGCTGGTGATTTGGCCAACAAGAATACCTATTCACTTTTGCACAAGGGGCACAACAGCGATGATGAATTGGAAGAATTTGCATCAACTCCACTTTCCTGGCTAAGAGATGGTTCTACTACAGGATCTCGTCCGGTTCTTGGCAGGGAGGCTTTGGAATTGGCAGGTGGAAATGTGGTGGTGACCAGACGTCATCAGTTGCTGAAAGAGGTGTGGGAAATGCAATAATCACTATTCCCAATTTTTGGTACCTTCACTGATTATTCCACTCTTTGTTGTTGCAGCTTTTTAGGTACTCTGCTGCGAAGACATGATCAATTTCAGTTCCCATTTTTTTTTCTGGTCTTTAGAATTACATCAAAGTGCAATGAACATTCTTGGTTCCAGAGAAGCAAATGTGCATTTTACAACAGCATTGTAATGAGAAGTGCAATCTCATGAAATGTATGTATATGGAGCTCTCTCAGTTTGTCACATAGCCATGCTGTGCCGATTGATATAATTTTAGTGTAATTCTGAGTGAAGACTTGAATCCATTAACTACAATTTAATACTCGAGCTCCTAGTTGATCTTGGATTTGGATAGTGTCTCTGGTGGTGGTGGTTTTGTGGTCTGCCATATGAAAGAAAGAATTATGAAGACATTACTGCAAATGTTGATTGTGTAAAAAGAGGAAGTAAGGGTCAAAAAATTGAGGATCAAAGACACTGAAGAACATGAGAAGGGGAGTCTGCCCTTACTGAGGAATGGAGAACTGAACAACTGTATCTTAGCGTTATGTTTGAGCACATGATTTAGGGTTTAAAGATTTGGGTTTAGAAAGTGACAAAATTGGATAGATTGTTTTCCACTTTGCACCATGGCTTTTAATGAGGTGCTACACTTTCCACAAGCAAGAGTGTCTTTTCAAAGTTGTTCACATCCCTCTTTCTTGCTGCCAGTGACAGCAGACTTCTCAGCATAAAAGCATCAGCAGAAAATTTTCTTCACATTTTCAGCATGGTAAGATCATCAGCATATCAGATCTCATCTGGATCTGGGGGTCTTGACATGTCCAGAAACAAGAAGGTTCTACCAATGTCTTTTAAATCCTTGAACCGGTTCTCTTGAAAAACAAGAACCAACCAATTCAAACCCATGTTGGTCAGTTTTTCCTTTTCTTTTTTTCATAATTGGCAAGGCAGGGTAGGGTCTATGTGAAATTATTTAGGGTATTATGAAATTAAGTTTAGGGTATGAGGTTGGTTTAGGGTTAAGGTTTATGATACCCAAAGCCTATACTAAACACATACGGGCTTGATCCATAGGGGCTTGATCCAATTCTCAACCAATTTCAAACCCTTCAATTGGTTTGAAGTTCAACCTACCCTTGAACTCTTGTTGATAGCCAAAGTCGAAACGACTTTTCAATATCAATTTTTTTTTAAAAATTACCCCAATAATCAATTTAACTGTCAAACTTTTACACATAGTTATCAATATACTCAATTACATTTTTAATAATAATCACTTATTTTGCACTAGGGTTGATTCTCAAAGACCCTACTTTAAGATCTACTTTGAGAATCACTTGTTCTACTTGTCTAGTTAGGGTAGACTATAAGGTTGTTTTTAATTTAAAACTTTTCTATCATAAATAAGTTTCAAGGTTTTTTCAATCAATGACCTACTTCATAACCTACTTGGATGGAATTCCAATCGGTTCGGTAAGTTATTAAAATCTAAAAATTCATTACCCAGCCCAATAAGGCAAGCTTTGAATGCTGCATACCCAATGCGCAGTAGGTTCTTTACTTGGTTTTTAAATCAAATCAACATTTGCTGGGTGCTTTTATTAATAGCAACCCTATTGAGACCCAGGTTGATAACTGGGTGTTTTCTCAATAACCAGCCAACATTGGTTCAAACTCAATTGGTACAGGTTATTGTCAAGCATTAACCGATGTAACTATTTATTAGAAGTTATGTCAAAAGATTGCGCACTAATTAGTACCAATTGGGATACCAATTGAAATTTTTGAGTCACCAAATTTTTCTAACTGGAAATCGCACAGAGATGATAGATTGCTGAAGCATTTGCTAACTTGAAGGTCTGGATGGAGACACCATAGACCCTAAATCCCATCCACATTCTTCAACAAAAATATGTTTGAAGTCTTAGTGCTGACCTTTGAACCAACAAGAAACTGCATCAATGGGGACTTACACATCCTGTTGGGGAAGAGATTTTTCAGTTCTAGAGTGATTCAAGAGCTCAACAAAAAAGAAGCAAGAAAAGATTGGCAAGGTTTGAAATCGGTGCCAGAAGAAGAGTCTAGTATTTACAGACAGATCTATATAGTACAGATGATCCTGAGCTACATTCTGAAAAGTAGGCTGACCTCTCACATCTCAGTATTGGCTATCTTTTCCTAAACCATCACCACCGCAGAAAAGTTGCTCAACATTCTGGTTTTTGGAGGGAATTAGGAAGCCCCACCAGGAAGCTGTGAGCCACCAGATTGCACAACCCCTTAAAAGCAAAAAAAACTCTCAGTGATCAGATGACCTTGGCACAAAGATGGGGCAGTGATCCAAGGCCATGATAATAATATACATGTTCAAATTCTAAAGTTCCTCTAGGGCATGTATCATCCATAACTTACTCACAGCAAGTTTTGATGACCAGCTGATAGTACAAGCTGCTGGATCGCTGGATTGTCCACCTGAGTCAAGAGTTGTAGTAGACCTCCTCGCAAGTTGCTTTACACAAGTGCATAATCTCTGGAAAGGTTTCTACCTCCCTTAGGTGAATCCAGAGCCGGGTAGGCTGGATGTTGGAGCATGGACCACATCACATGAACATCCTCATAGCCACATGACAGCACATCATTGTAAAGCTTCCTCATGCCATTCCCTGCTGAAACCAAAAAGCAATGCATCAGCAAACTTTGATAGATCAGAGATGTTTAGATCATATGAGACAAAGTAAACATTGATATCAGAGATCATCATCGGATATGAGACAAAGTGAAACATTGGTATCAGAGATTATCTGATATGATAAAAAGCAACTTCAATGCAGCTTGACCTACAATACCCAATACCCTGAACTCATAAGAGCAAGTCTGAAAATGAGAACTATAATCCTTCCCCAAACAAAACCAGAAATCTGTGAACCCCATACACCTAATTCATACATTTTGAAAACTCTCTCACTATATAACTTCAATGTTTATACTAAGGCTTGAAAGAGGAAAGTCTCATTATACTTCCAAGGTTTTAAACTAAGACTTGAAAGAGGAAAGTCTCACTATACTTCCAAGGTTTTATACTAAGACTTGAAAGAGGAAAGTCTCACTATACTTTGATGTTTTATACTGAGGCTTGAAAGAAGAAAGCCTCACAATACTTCAATATTTAATACTAATACTTGAAAGACAAAAGTCTAACTATACTCCAAGGTATAAGAAGAATTTCACCCTGCATATAATAAGATGCATATTGAGAAGGTGGTATGCAATTCATTTGTGTTGCTACAATTCATATTCCCAAATGGTAGTGAAAAGTTTCAGGAGGGGGGAATCGCTTGAGTCGTGGAGATGATTCTTGGACTGATTTTTTTATCTATGGAAGTTTACAGGAGAGGAATATAGATCTGCTCAATAGGAAGTCATTCGTTGATGTGTTGTCAAGTCTATATTCATGGCTGACAATGTGCACAACAAGCATCACATAGTAACCGCCAAAACTACTGCCCAGTGATCCCTTGCGCATCTCAGAAGAGAGAATGTGAGAGAGAGAGAAGAAGCCGATTTGCCGTGAGATCAATATGACTGCAAGAAAGAGAGTCTGGCATCCCCATTTACCTTGTACAAAGAAAGACATGAGCTAAACTTTCAATTTGTCCATCCACTCGCTCTATTACTCTCTCAATCTAGTATTGAATACATACAGAGACACAATTGGTTCAGGCAACGCATACCACGCTTCCGCTTGTGAGGATGCAGTCTGGTCAACACAACATCCCACATTCGCCTAAACGGAGAGGTTACTTGCCGCAGCCAACCCGCCATACCTCCCTCTCCAGATTGATCCTTCTTCTTCTCCTCCTCCTCTTCCTCCAGATCACTGCGCCTTGTATAAATCGCAAAAGAATGCAAAACTACTGAAAGAAAACAAGCAAGCGACACCAAAGAAAATAGCGCAAGAAGCCTGGCCACCCGGTGGGAAAGAAGCAGACTAGCAGAGACGTAGAACTGGAGGCGGCGGCAGCGGCAGCAGCAGTAGAAGTCACAACAAGATTGTACTACTCTAGTCTCTCTGTGCTGATCCTCTGAACTCCTATGACTACTACAACTACCGATCTTCGCCTTGGAAGTCAGTATTTATCTCTGTGAGGCTACTACCTCCTCACACCTCCGAAGAAAAGAAAGCCTTAGCATCAATCAAGCTTCGGGAAGAAGCCTTAGCATCAATCCAAGCTTCGAGAACAACAAGCCTTGGCATCAATCAAGCTTCGAGAACAAGCCTTAGCATTAATCCAAACTTCGAGAAGAAGCAAGCCTTAGCATCAAGCTTCTTGTGCAGCAGCTGCAGCTGGATACGTGCTGACAAGAAGAAGAAGAAGCTGGATCATGATCCGTCATACAAGCTGCCAGTACTGGAGGCTTCAACTGTACAATGCTCCTATGCAGGACTAGTACGAATAGTTTCTCCTTGGAACTTAGTAATATATATATCTATATATCTATATATCTATCTATCACTGCGATTCTACCTCCTCCCGCCGGCCTGCCAGAAGAAAAGAAGCCTTATTAGCATTAAGCTTATTGTGAAGAAGAAACTGGTGGATGATCGGTGACAAGAAGAAGAAGAAGAAGAAGAAGAAGCTGTGGGATCATGAATATCCGTGACTGCAAGTCAGGAGAGATCAAGAGTAAGCGGAAGAAGATGGAGGCACCTATAGAAGAACAGCAGGCGGGGAATGAGGTGGCCTGTGTCAGGTGGGACAGCCTCAACTGCACCCGTTGCCTGGCGCAAGACACGCCATGGCCGCCATCTCCAGCGCTGCGTGGGCATGCAGCAGAACTGCAGAGCTGCAGGCACGGCCCCGCTCTTCTTCTTCTTCTCTCTCTCTCTCTCTCTCTCTCGTATTCCTTTCCCTTCTCTTCCCTTCCCTGCCCCGCTCCCTCTAAAGTCTACCCGGGAAAAAAAAAAATGCTTTTGTCAAATATATAATACTACATTTATTTTGTCTTTCAAATAATTTTGTCAAAAATTTAATATTATTAATCATATATTTCCCAAAAAAAAACCCAATTCTTTTTTTCTTTTTAAAATATTGGTGGACAAAATAGGTAGTCTTTTTTTTGTTATCAAAAATGCTCAAAAACTATAGCATAATATTTTTCACTTGCCAAAATAATTTTTATTGTCAAAGTTCCAAATTTCATGCTAGGTATTAATTTTACTATAGTTTTGCCAAATTCTCAAAGTACTTTACTACCAAGGGGCCTTTTTTTTCCCACTTTGGCAAGAACATATTTTTGTCAAATATTTTATTTTATTTTATTTTTGTGTCTTTCCGTATGCCTTTGTTAAATACTTTACTAGTATTATAATATCTTTTATTTTTGTAGATAGTAGTTTTGGCCATTGCTTTGAAATTATCGCATTCTTTCACTTTGATAAATTTGTCAATGTTTTCGGAATGCTCATGTACACAAAAAGCGTAAGTTTGTTGAGCTTTGTTGACGGACAAAGAGGGTTGAACTTTTCTCACTTCACAAAATGGTTTTGTTTTGGAAATCTCAAAGAGTTACAAATATTTCACTTCATAAATGAATGAATGGTTTTTAATGAATTTGAATATCATTTTTCTTTTTTCTAAATATAATTGTATATATTTTTTCCACGTAGCAAATATTCTTTTGTTAAATGCTCATTTTATTGAATATTTATGTATGATAAATAGTTTTTTTTTTTTTTTTTTTTTTGGGTTGAATTGCACGAAAAATATTTCTATAGTTCACGTGTGTCATGATTGTTTTGCCGGATGCTTGAAAGTATTGGGTCCTATATCATCACTTCACAAAATAGTTTAGTTTTTCCTCGGATGCATGCTCAAGGTATTTACATGGTTTACTTCACAATGGTGTTGTCGAATGCTCCTCCGAGTCTCATATAATTTACTTGACTATTGTTTTGCCGGATGATGCTCGTTGGGTATGATTATTGTTCCAAAGAGTCTCATGTAGTAGGCCACTTGTCCACCTCCAAGAGATCCAACCCAACTCCCGAAACAAAAAAAAAGGGAGGGGGGAGGGGGGAGTGGGGGGGCAAAAAAACGGAGACAAAAGGACTACTAGGTTCGATCGATCGAGTCACCCTTTGGGGCTTGTGGGGTGGTTGCTCGACCTACCAACCTCATGAGTTGGGCTTTGTTGGTAAGTTAGTTATGAGAAAGTGGGTGTTTGGTAATCGATCATGGTCCACTTGTTTCCTACTCATTTTCCTCCCCCTACACTCCGAATAATTGTAGCTCCCGGCTGCCCAACATCTTCCTTTCTTCTTTTTTTTTTGGCTTTTGTTCAAAAGTCTTTAAAAGGGCATGTGTGTAAGGTGGGTAGTGAGTACCCTAATAAACAATAAACCCAATATATATATATATATATATATATATATATATATATAACTTTTAAATAAATAAATAGATCATATATATCATTAAAAATATTTTAATTTTTTAAAAATTTTCCTTTTGGGGGAAAAATTTCCCAAGTGTATCTTTTGAATCATTCTTTGCATTAGAGATAAGGAGAAGAAGAGGATCGCATCACAATGTTTCCAAGGCCATTGAGATTCTTCTACTTACACTTACTCTCTACATGTACTTGTGCAAAAGGAAAAAAGCCTTGGTGCCTTTTATATCTCCTTCATAATTGCTTTGTTCTTCATGAGAGCTATAACTCTCCATGAGGAATATACCTGAAATTGGAGATATACATATATATATATATGCCCTCATCATGGCCCAGCTGACTTGGTGAAAATTATAGTTTGTCATGCAAGGATATGCTCTGTAGTATAGAGAGCAAACTCAATCACTCCAAGCGAAGGTGAACTAAGAATTTCCCCTTCATTTCATTTCATGTCATGTTGGGATACCGACTTTTGTTTGTTTGGAAGAATGGGAAAGGTTGGAAAAGACAGGTTTTGAAGCTAAGTTGTATCTCTTGGCAAGTTGAGTGCAAATATGTATATACTAGTGAGTACCCGTGACCTTCAAGCACTGTGACGTGCAAATATGTATATACTAGTGGGTACCCGTGACCTTCAAGCACTGTGAAGTGCAAATATGTATATACTAGTGGGTACCCGTGACCTTCAAGCACTGTGAAGTCCCCGGTTTCTTTAAACTTGGTTCATGTTTTAGTTTTTTTATGCTTAATAAAATGTATGCTTAACCTTTGGGGCCAACATGAGTCAAACCAAAATTTGTGAACTTCTTACCTTGGATTATGGTGTCTATCAAAATCATTATTGGGTTTACTTAGCTTGAGCCCACCATTCAACAATTTTTAGTTTTTATGTCTACATTTGCACCATAACATGTTTTGTCATTCAACAACTAATGCAAAGAAGATGGCCCCAATTTGTTCACCTATGTGGTTGTACACATCAACTTTGGAATAGGACAAAAAAAAAATGTAATCTAGAAAGTTTGGACCTTGTATAGTGTCCATAATATGATTGGTGATATCCATGCAAAAAATCCAAAAGAACATTGTGTCTATTGATTGTATCATGGATGCTTTTTTAAAAATGAGCCCCACCATTCGATACATTGTTACATTTGCACCATAACATGTTGTCATTTCAACAAGGAGGACAAGTAGTAGATATCCTATTGATGCATTTGTGTACACATCAGCTTTGGGTTCAATGGGACAAAAGCCTAATCAACAAATTCTAAAACCTTTTTCCCATTTGGTCCACTACTATAGGATTCATGATATTGGTTTGAGATTTATGTTGTTGTGTTCTCTTTTCTTTTTAGTAAAGTGCACCCACTTCTTATTCTACTCCACGTCTATACTAAGTTGATCTGTTTTTTAAAAATAAGATCAACAATAAAATCTTTTGAACTTTCCTCAAAAGGATTCATGAGGAGAGAGTATATTGGTTTAAACCTAGAAAAGAAACAATTTGTTAAAATCACATTATTGATGACCATGGATCACATAAAACCCCAAACTTCATCAAGGTCATGGCAATTAAAGGTTGATGAATTATCCATTTTTTTGAGAATGGAATATGATAATTTATTCTCAAGCACCTCCCTCTCTTTCAGTGAATCGCAAAAGATTATTTAAAGCATGCGATCTTCCAATGTTTCCACATTTAATTAGAGTCCGAGTTTCCAAGACGTGGGCTTTATGACTTTAATCGCCAACATTGGACAAGTTCACAAAGAAAAGTATTTATTGGAGAAAAACAAAAATCCCAAGGAGTTTGCACCACTCATGGGTCACTTTTGTACAAAGACTAGGTACCACATCCCATCCACCCATGAGGAATTCATATCAAGCACCATTGTGAGTACTAAAATTCTTTCAATTGAGTTTCTAGATTCAATAATTGTTTTAACTTTCTTATGTTCTCCTAACATTGATGATGTCACTCATGTTGATGGTTAAACACCATTCATCACTCTTTGTCCACATGCTCTTGTCACAACATTTGGCTCTTAGGACCCCGCACACATATCACTTTGGTAAAATATCATATGATGCCTATGATTGAAGAGGTCCTCTTGGATGAAGATGGCCCAACACCCTCATCATGGAACTACGGTAACTCATGACCCAACGAGTTGGGACAACGTTGGGATCTTGTGGGACATGTTGATCTAAAACAAAACATTTCTGAGTTCATGTGGGGTCTCATAGTTTTTTGCAAACCCTCTACAAATTGGCTTCACATTTCATCAACATATTCAGCAATCCGACTTCAGTCCTTGAATGCATATGGGAAGGAACTCTTATAATTTATTAGAGCTTTATGCAGTTTACATAGATTAGGGATTCAACGAATGTTGGGCGGTTCTTAGATCGAGGGACAGATAACCATCAGTTATCAAGCTGGGTATATATATATACCCATGTACTCACTTGGTTTGAAAACTTTCAGAGGCCTTAGGGAAAGACAGGAGATTAGAATATGGGATCAAAAGTAGTGCAGTTAGGAACAACTTGGTGGGAAAACCTTGAAAAACTATTCGGAAAAATTGGGAACTCCCAAAATCTAAAATTCATTGTTAGTTTACTCATTCAAGGAATCACCATTTGCTTTGAAGCATGGAGATGAACTGACACTTTGGTGGGAAGCCTCTTGTGGGGTCTAGAGTAGAGAGTCCACATGATGGACACACCAATGGGCTGGCTTATTAGTGGTAGATCTATAATGGCATCTAGAATAATGCTACGTAGCTTTCAAATTGTGTGATAATTTGCATGGTGTGAGAGAGTGCCATCTCAAAAGACTTAAGATTTGTCTTTCACCTTTCTCAAAAGAACCAAGGCATGATGGGTGCACTCCTCGTACATAATTGGAATGAGTGTGTTTGGTTCAATGGTAGGCCAAGCTTGTACTCTGGTGGAACAACAAACTTTTACAAGATTTCCTAGCTTAGGAAATGCTTCCCTCAATACCATGCAACTAGAGCTATCCATCTTAAACATGGGGGGGGGGGGCGTGGGAAATGGCCAGTTTCGGCTTAACATCAAACCCTTAACCGGGAATGAAAATTTTACAAAGCGAAATAACTGAGATCCAAACTAGTTTTTCCACCAATTTTGGTGGTAACGTGAGTTTCATCCTGTCTTTCCGTTTTCCTGAGCGCCTCTACGGCTATTACATATATTTTCACTACTCTTACCTGTAGACTACTCTAATTAATTACTCTCGAACCTTGTGCATTAAATGCTGAGTTTCACCTTTTCATACTTAGATTTAATAAAATTTCATTACTTCGCCGATACCACTGAGAGAGGGGATAAGCTAGGGGGTGAAAGCAAGCCCAAAGGCAGGGTGACTTTACAGATAACTCTGATATTCCTCTGATTTTTCAATTTTTTCCAATGGACGGTTTCATGAAAGAACTGGTCAGAGAACTGGCGGTTTATGAATCAGTGTAGCCTCGGTTCTTTGACTGCTTCTTGGAGTTGTTGAGAACCATGGTTAGAGGTCAAATTTTTCAAAACCAGTTGCTGGGCGGTTCTTTAACTGTTACAAAGAACCTCCAGTTCCAGTTCTACAAAACAAATTAGAACTATCTTAGTTCCAATTCCACACATAACTTGAACTTGGAATCCCGTTCTCCAAAAACAAAAAAAATTTGATTCCGAAAATCAGACCAGGATAGGGTTTTAGGGTTAGGGTTTCAGACTGAAACTGCCAATTAAACTACTGATTAACCCCAGTCTTCTTCTTTTTTTTTCAGAAACATGTATATCAGTTCTGGATCTGGTTTTGGCTCCAGATATAAATAAAGCCGGGAACCCCATTTTGAGTTTTGGTTCTTTAAAAATGGGTTTTGATTTTGAAAATCAGACCCCCAACACCAAGAAAGGGAATCATCTAATTTGGCCAATAATTTAATTTGTTGGTTAACAATTTTTGACCCTACCCTTTTGAGAGGTGGTCACTTTCTAACCACCATTGTTTAAACCTGACTTCAATATCGGACCCTCCTCTACTTGCATGGGTTTATATATGACCAATTGACTTGATCCTCCAATAAATATGTAATTTCAGTTTTTAGTTATGGTCTAGGTGAAATCTAGCATGCCCTAATTTGCAAATTCAACCATGGGGAGTTCAAAGAGCGCCATGAATTTAAAATTCTTCAACTTATGGGCATTCTTGATGTTGTATTAAAAGTTGGTACAAATATTTTGTCACGTAGACAAAACATTTATATGTGTGGCAAGAATATATTGTCAACATGGCAAGCTTTTTTTGTCTAAGTGTCATGAATATTTTTGCCACGTATGGCAAGATCTTAACATGTAAATGAATGAATTCAAGTGGTTTTTTTTGTTTTATTTTGGAAATACTTGGGAATAGTAGGAAACATGATATTGTACCCACACAAATTTGATACTTACAATTCATGCTCAAAATTCATCCATGCTTATCACCATTTCAATAGTTGTCGTAGACCATATTACATTCCATTGGATGAAACTAAAAGTGCTTAAAATATTCGGTTGTTAAGATTGTGGTGTTTTTTTTTCTTTTTTTTTTTCATGTGACACCCAATAGCTATCACCAGAAAAAAGAAAATAATGTCGGTGAGCATTTTTTTTAAAATACCGCCTACCGATATATTACAATGTGTAAGCCACCATTAAAAAAACCATGCCAATTTTTGGCATTTCTAGCCAACCTAACAATCACCCAGAGGAAAGATGTAAAAAAAAAAGTGACCATCGTCGTCTCCGGGAAGAT
>Ga0209611_10005436_pt1 | contig 21350 bp, 16 predicted proteins | sample S1TSphgellanicum_3_FD_187693 | JGI IMG/M metagenome (GOLD analysis project Ga0209611, IMG submission 187693) | Host-associated microbial communities from peat moss isolated from Minnesota, USA - S1T2_Fc - Sphagnum magellanicum MG (SPAdes) (version 2) | ecosystem: Host-associated > Plants > Peat...
TAAAGGGTCATGCATATCTCATCCACACAATTAGTTTCATTATGTCATGAATTTCATCTGTATGTCCCATAATATGTTGCCAATGGATATACCCTAAGGGTATATGGAGCTTACAACTAGACTAATAATCCCAGCACACTTACTTTGCTTGCTGTATGTCGAGCACACAGTATATGTTTTGTAAGGTCCCAGCCAGGATGACAACATAATTTACCAGGTGCTTAAATTTAATTTAAACATAAATTGGAAAGGTCCCCAAACCCTTCAAACCTCCCAAAATTTTTCATACCCTCCACTTACGCTACCCACTTCAGGACAGGTACCTTAACAACTCCTATAAGGTTCTCAAGAAGCCCCTCTCCTGTGCTTTGATATCCTTTCATGCCTGTATATTAGAAGTGCCAATACATTGGACAATAATATACATAGGAATTTTTTTCAAGCAGATATATGAATTATCGAACTGGGATGCTTTCAGATTGTGTTCTTGGTGTCTTTGGAAAGCTCTCGACAAGGAGGGGTGCATGGGCTTGGTCCCATGACGTTTGGACATGGCCTTGCAGTGCAAAAGTTCTTGAATATTGAATGATTTCTTCACTATAAATTAAATTAAATTAAATCATAGCTGAAAATTTCAGAGGAATTGGAATGTGCCTTTGATGTTGTCAGAAAGATCTTGATCAGCCAGGTTTTATGGAATTTGTTTGGTAAAATTTGGATTCAGGATGCGGGAGATATTGATTTAAAAGTAATTTCTGCCACTGAAAATTCAAATAAATTCTTAAAAACCAGGTTTTGGAAGGAAAAATCAGTTGAGAATATGGTAAGTGATAACACTTGAAGGCTTACCATTCAATTCGAGCATGATTTCCTTTCATATTCAGCTGTTCAAAAAATCAAACATACATTGCAAAACAATGTTCACATGCTGAGTTCCTTATTTTGTAATGGGTTCTACACTTGGGCCAACAGCACAGGCCACACTAGTATGAATTATACATTGTTCCAGGATCCATCTAACTTTACCTTTAAAAAAAGAAAAAAGAAAGCATCTAAATAACTAGTAGAGTTATCCTTAAAGTCACCCTGTCTTTGGGCCTGCTTTCACCCATTATTCCCTCTTTCAGTGGTATCCGCAAAGTAAGGTAAATTTATTCGATCTCAGTATGAAAGACTCAAAGTCAGGATTTAATGCACAAGGTTCGATGGTAATTATACGAGTTGCACAGGTAGGAGCAGTGAAAATATATGTAGCAGCAGTGGGGGGCAGGGGGGGGGGAGCAGGGCGCCCAGGAAAAAGAAAGACAACAGGAAACTCAGTTTACCACCAAAATTGGTGAAAAAACTAGTTTGGTTCCCAGTTATTTCACTTTGTAAAATTTTCATTCCCAATTACGCGTTTGACGCCTTATTATGCTCAAACTGACTGTTTCTCGCCCACTAATCGCGAGATTTTACGCGTCCTAACTCTACTGCATTTGATTTTTTGGTTGCCATGGACTGTTCCTCTAAACCTAGACCCTTCCCCAACATAAAGCACAGCCAATTTTTTTTGAAAATGTTTATTAATTATTATTTTTAAAATGAGAGCCTGGAGAGTTACTTCCACCTGTTGGAAGTTTCTCCTTCAGACTGTGCATGAAAGAGGTTTTCTTAGGGTAGGTGAGGGATCAAAAAATACAAAGGAAAAAATGGACCCGTGCTTTACACTTGGGTTGTGACCTCAAACTACACTAATGTAAATTTTTTATTAAAAATTTAAATAATAAAATTAATTTCTTAAATTTTAAATTTTAAAATATAATTTTTAAAAAAAAATTTAAAAAGAAAACCTACCCTAATGTAAACCCAAAGGTAAAGCTCAAAGAAGCCCTAATGTAAACCCACAGGGAAAGCCCAACTTATTGAGTACCAATGAACTATTTCTTAGTGTATAAACTGATCTCGTGTGGTTCTTTGATTTATGTGAGGTTCTTTGACCAGTTAGTTTTTAAAATCATTCTTTTGAGTTTCGAGAACCGCCGGTCAGGTTCCTATATACCCGTCCCTTACGCTGCCAGTTCATTGTCTGAAAAAAGAGAGAACCGCTCAACGCTGGTGTGAACCCACCTCTAGGGTAACAATTACCGTTAGCGAAAAGAAAGTTTCTGGCCAGGAAGTACCCACCAGTGCGGACCGGTTACTTAATAACTCCCCACTCCGTGTTTAAAAACATTGCCACGCAGGTTATCAATATTAATATCGAATAAATATATTGAGTGCCCAGTAGGTTATCAAAAACTGGATTGAGAACCGTCGGTTAACCTGTTGGTTCAACATCGGTTATAATGTTTTAAATTTTTTTTAAACAGTTATTATTTTTCTATTTTTCAATCTTTATTTTTTCGCATTAGTGCTTAAAGATTGAAAATCTACATAGACAATAATCATGTCATCCGGTAAGTTAGTAGATTTTCAAATTTGAAATATCAAGTGATTATCAAAAAATCAATAACTGGCTAATTAAGTTATTAATAACCGGTCTGATAACCGGGTCAAAACTCAATAACCGACAGACGCTGGTACCTACCTAACCAGAAAGTGAAGCACCTACTGACAAACAACTACCTTCCTCCTAATCTACCTCCCTCCCTACATACCTACTACTAACTTACATACATACCTACCTACCTACCTACCTACAAACCTAATGTACCTTACCTCTCTACATACCTGCCTTCTAACCTACCTACTTACATACTTACTTATTTCTCTACCTACCTACCTTCAAATCTACCTACTACTAACTAACTTACCTACCTACCTACCTACCTACCGCCCTCCTAATATACCTCCCTCCCTCCCTAGGTACCTACTAGTGCTCTAGCCACTAGTAATTTACATACATAACTAACTAATTACCTACATACCTGATTTACCTTTCCTATCTACATACGTACCTTGTAACCTATCCACTTTCATACCTTACCACCTACCGAACCTACCTACCTAACCTACTGACCTACTGGCCTACTTAACTACCTACCTAGCTACTGACAGGGCCTGAGCAGGCACCGTTTGGTTGCCGCTTTGGAGGGAATGAAGGAAAGAAAGAAAGGAAGGAAGGAAGGAGCCGTTGTGCCCAAACGGTCATTTTTTATTCGGATCGTAGTCCAGACGCCTCCCGTTGCAGCGGCAGACTCGCACTTGCACCAACATCATCTCGCACTCTCCTCTCTCTCTCTCTCTCTCTCAATACCCCAATCCCCATCCCATGTCTTCGGAAGCTCGCTCTATTTTCAAATACTCTGTTAAGTCCCCCTCCATTGTATGTAAGCTGTTGTTGTAAGGTCTGGTTTTTCCAACGCATAGTTTCTCAAGCCTATGTGAGTGAGCAGTCTCCTGTGTTGTTGTTGTTGTCGTTGTTGTTGTTTGTGGGTTTGGTATATTTGGCTTCCCAGTAGGTGAGAATACAGGAACAGCTTACTGTAGGTTTGGGAGTGCTTTTTTTTGTTTTTGTTTTTGTTTTGTTTTGGTTGGAGTTCTTTTCGGGGATTGGATCGAGATTCTTGTTTGATGATTTGATAGATATTAAGGGCCCTTGTTCTTTTGCTTCCGTGTGTGGGATATGCTGTGTCTGTTTTGAGATCGGATTGTCTGCTCCGTGTTTTTGTTGCGCGCTGTTTGAGTGAACCGCAATTTTTCAAACAGCCGAAGCTTGGGGACGAAGGTGAAGTAAATAACAAGAAAGCGACGATGAACCCTAACGTACCCCAAGATGTGCAGACGACTAATGCAAGTATTGTGCAGCCGGCAAGCGGGAAACAGCAGAGACCTGCATCACAACCGGTTGATAGCCACTCAGTCTCTCGCAGGTCGGTGAATCTCTCTCACTCCCTTTTTTCTCTTTTCTGCAATCTCCCCAGATGTTAGACAGTGTCTCTTTTGGGTACCTCTGTGCCCTGGTTGATGAGGACCGCATTGGGTTGGTGTTGTATGTTGCTCAATCAGACTGAAAGCTAATCCCCGATGTTGTCGACGGTGTGATTTTATGTGCAGGTTGCAATCTGAGTTGATGTCTCTCATGGTATGCTCCTCAACCCATGAGCATTGATGTGTTGCAGATGATGCCACCACCACGGGATGGGCATTGCAGGACTCATATTCTAGAGTTAGGTTTTCTCTGTGACTGACAAGTGATTAAATGTCTGTTATGGGTCTGATTCTTCTGTGGATGTTATGGATTGTGTGGTTCTTTCCAGACATGTGGTGATCCAGGCATTTCTGCATTTCCAGAGGGTGACAACATATTTGCTTGGATCGGTACCATCAAGGGTAGCACTACCACTGTATATGAGGGGCTGTCATACAAGCTGACTCTGAAGTTCCCTACTGACTATCCCTTCAAGCCACCCACTGTCAAATTTGACACACTCTGCTTCCATCCCAATGTGGATCAATATGGCAACATTTGCCTAGATATATTGCAGGTAGACTTTTCACCCCATCTTGTTTTTCCAAGTTTCCAGTTGATGCTCTGGTGCTTGCTCAGTTGATGCTCCCACTGCTTTACCAACATATGCATAGATTTGGTTGACAGAATATGCTCCTTTTTGTCAGGATAAATGGTCATCTGCATATGATGTTCGAACGATCTTGCTCTCCATCCAAAGTCTATTAGGTGGTGAGTAACACAATCCTTCCTAAACGTAGATCTTCTTATGTAAGTACTTCTTAGATCAAGTGTCTTTGGCTTAGCACTCAGTTACAAAGCAGACAGACTTCGGTTTTTCCTTTGCAATGACTCTAAGATGTGTTGACCAAAAAAACTCTATGGAAGTACAAACAGACATAATTCTGCAGAAAGAGAACTGAATTTGCATGTTGTGATTGCTGATGTACTCCTGTGTTTCTGTTGTTATGGGATCTGGTGATGTTGGCAGAACCCAATAATGATAGTCCCCTGAACAGCTATGCAGCTGCCCTTTGGAGTGATCAAGAAGGTAGGCACTTTTGAAACAATATAGCTTCTTTTTCTTTTTCTAGTTTCTAGATGTGCAGGGAAACAACAAGCAACACCCTTACCCACATGTGTGAATTCATCATTGCAGAGTACAAGAAGGTGATGCGAAAGCAATACCGTGATGCAGGTGGTGCTTTGACTCGCTAAGAAAACCTGGGTATGTCTGTATCTCAACATGAAATCAGTTGAGATGACATTTGTCTAGCACATATATAGTTCTGCAGAGTGTTGGTGTCTCTCTCTGTCTGCTGGTTTCTGGTACATGTACCACAGTACATGGAGTGTTGCTAGTTGTCACAGCTACAGCGAGTGCTGGGAACCCCTTATGTGGAACTTAGTCCGATAATATGTTGGTAGAGATGAACAAGAGCTTCCATAGATGTACATTGGACCCAGCCAATAATTCTGGGATCTACAGTAATGTAAAGCTGAGCATCTTGTTCTTTTGATCCAAAGATGTACCTGACAATATTGTGAAGCAGCTTATGCTCATTAGCCTTTTTGTAAAGGAGAACTTCTCTTTGGTTTCAGTAACAAAGATGGCAACTGGTTCTCCTAAACAAACCTGTAAGTTTGTGATAGTTGCATATACAGACTCTTTAGCACAATAGTTGGCGTTGAAAAGATTTAATTTTGATCTATGGAATGTTCCACACATTGATATAGATTATTGGGCCACAGTTATAATACGTAGCCAATTTCATATGGAATTGTGCACTCTCTGGCATATGATCATGTGGTAACATGCTAGTACAGTCGTGTAAGGGCATCACACACTCAGCACAGTTTTCTTACTGCATCTGCAATTTGAGCAAATGGTGCAATTTTGGATGATAAAATTGCTATGTTGATCTGATGGCCAATGAGAAAGCTGTCTTGTTTGTTAACATCTTGTTTGTGTTTGTGACATTTTAGAACTCCATCAACTCATTGCTTCACACTTTGTGGTTTGTGGTATATCGTTATCTTTCATGATTCTTTGTGGTTTTAGCTGCCTTTCCATTACATTTAGGTGTTGTCTTGAGGAGGTTAGCCTGAGCACAGAATATGCAGACTGTCGGGGTCTCGGGGTTTTTCCCATGGTTGGGTAGTGCTAGGTTATGTTACAATGTTATGTTATGTTAAGATGGATTATTCTGCTATAATGGGGTTTAGAAAAATATGAACCTGGTTATATATCACAGTGCATTAAACTTTTTAACCTGTATAAAAGTTTCTTGTAGATTTTGTAGCATATCTCCTTTTCAAGAAGCATATATTTGTGCATTATGTAGGGTTCTGTTACTTGTAAAATCAAAAAAGTCCCATGTGCAAACAAAACATGACAAATTTGCAGCAGATATACAAATCATGGATTATTTTTAAAACAATAATGGACAATAATTTTATGGAATCCCCCAATATAACAAAATACATGGCAATTGCATTAATGAAAATGATATGTATTTAAATTGTAACCAACATGTAAACACAAGAACAAGTGTCACACCTACTCCCACTTATCACAATGATGTGAGAATTTGGATTAAAGGACAAGATGGATTAAAAATTCCATGACTTCTAAGGTCATAAAAAATATTCATGACAAAAAATTGGCTCATTATATACGTAAAGGTGTGGATAATTACTGTTCATAATTATATGTCATTTTTTAACGCATTTCAAGTTTTCTAAACACAATGAAAAAAATTAGTGAATTAATGAACCTATTACATTAGATATTTAAGTATTTTACATTTTTATGAACTTAAATGGATGATACATGTGCACACCAAATGGATGATATTGATGATTCAATAGACATGGTGGTCTAATTTATCTTACTTTAAAATATTTTACACTTTTCAATTTATTAATATTGAAAGCAACCAAGATATCAGAGTGAATCAAAGAGTTTGTCCTTCAAGTCTTGAATGGTATACATTACCTAACTTGGACCTTAGTAAACTGTCACAAACTCTATTATGAACACAAATGTAAATTGATTAGCCAATTCACCCAAACCCACTACAATCATGTTCATTTCCATTACAATTCTCAAAACAACCAAAGAATTACCAAGTGATTTTCAAACATACCTCACAAACCTTGGTGCATAATTAAACTTTCATTACACCTCATCATCCCACAATGGAATTCAACCTCGAAAATGGGAAAAAGAAATTTTGGTTTGTATTTCACCATTGAAGTACAATTTGTGTACATAAAATCTAGGAAATTCCAACTCACAAATCCTTAAGCAAACTCCAATTCAAAAACATTAAATACTACACATTTTTCCCTTACCTTCATAGGAAATGTCTAGCTTAAGTTAAGTTGCTTAGTTCTTTCATCTTGTTCATTCTTCAAAACCTTCATTCAAACATTTATCTTTTTATCCTAAATACACTAGCAACTTCATCAAAGAGGCATATCCACCAAAATCCAAAAAATCATGGCATCACTTAATAAATTTCATTAATTTTTATGGCCAATTCAAATGTTCAACAACCCACACATTAGCCACTTAATGAACCTCAATATCTACAATCAAAATTTTAAAACATTGTTTTTACATTACACAACACTATAATGATGCTTGGAAGAGGGTGCAACCCTAAGGACTAGCCAAGTAATGTCCATGATATCATTTGCAAAAAATGGTTTGAAAAGAAGTAATGGAACACATGGTGCAAGACTACTTATGTGCAACAGATGCCATTATATTCCAAATCATTAGTATTATTTCATACAATTATCTGGACTACTAAATATAATCACTAACATGTTAAAAGGCTACCACATTTTATGAAACTAGGAATGAACATCAGAAACAATCTATGGTCCACTTTCTCCTTAATACAAATTTCATTACACAATTCCCATCACACATTATCATTAGAATATTCTATGGTTTTAAAGACATGTTTCCCTTGTGGATTTTCATACACATTGCAAGCTATGACGATTGTTTGACAATCCCCATACTCCTCACAACTTTGCACACATGTTGTAAGCTAGAATGTCTATAAATTGATCTTGCTACTCATAGTTTGTCATCCATTGGACAAGTCTCACATTGATTTTTGATGCAATAACGCACTTGACAAGGTACAAGTTGTAACATTGACCTAAACACCACATGGTGTTAAAATTACATGACATCATATGCCTTTATAGCTTGCCTTGTTTTTGATTGATTGAATTGGTCACACTTTACAACACCAAATAATACAAAGTTGCTTCAAGTCTCTTTCTCATTGTGTTGTTCAAGCACAAACAAAAAGAACTTTGATGTTTTTCATTCTACCCTTCTTGTTTGCATCGTATTGTTGCTCAGTTATACCAGATGTGAGTGCTATACCATTTTCTTATAACATTCCATCAGTTGCTTCATGTGCATCTCGTACTTTTGTGATGTTTCCCTATGTACTCACATCTATCTCCTGGTGCATTTTGACTAGTGAATAAACTGTTGCCCCTCAGAATGTGTCATGCTTTTGTTTTGTCTGCAATACACTTTCCAGTTGATTTTCAGATTCTGAAAAAATTGGATCTGATAGCTGTCTCTATTGGTACTCTGATTTTCTTACGTCTGAGGAGATTTGCCAATTTGGTAATGAAATGAGACACAGGCCAGGATGCAAAGTTTTGGGAGGCTGATGATGTTGAAGTTTGCAAGAGATATGGCAGAAATAAGAATGCAGACGACTTTCTCTCTTCACTATCTTGTTCATGCAAATGTGGTTCCAACTAGCTTTTGTTTCTTTATCATTGCAACAAGATCTCAAATGTTCTTGGCATAGAAACTTCAATCACAGGATTTCATGCTGGAGTTTCCTTAAGAATTAGTCAGTCGAGGAAGAATGTGGTCTGGCACTAAACCAAGATTGCAGAAGTTGGTCTGTCCAATTTACCCTGAAGTTGATTTCAATCAGCAACCCAAGCAGACATCTGTCTTTCAAAGATCATGTACTCAAAGATGAGGGGAGGGGTTTTTGAAGTTATTTGCCCACTGGGATCAGGTCCTTTATAATAGAGAACTGAAGTGAAGTGTCTAAAGAAGATGATGCAACTAGTGACCTGACCCTAATCAGCAAATATGTCTAGCAAAGGCTCTATTGTCAGCTGCCTTGACACTACTCAAGCAGAAATGCTCACTGAATTGCAGGTACCCTGAGTCTTTTGCTCATATCCAAAATAACTAATGCGCTATGCTTGTTCTCCCCCTTTTTCATGGGAAAAACTCTTCTCTGATGTTCTCCATCACGTGCATCATTAAAGCATAGCAATGCGTGCCTTCATCCACCAAACTTGCAAGCCTACAAGGTGACAAAAGAAAAACAGAAGTAATGTCATTGGCTCTACACCTTTGTCACACATTTGTCCAAAATGTTTAAAGCTTCCTTACTATACTCATGCCTGTCACAGCCTCCAAGTACGGCATTGCAAGGGACTACATGTATTTTCCAGATGGCATCTTGTCAAACATTATCCAAGCATCCTCCATGCTCCCACATTTTGCAAACATGTCAACCATGTTATTCCCTACAAAGAGATCAGACTTGCAACCACTTCCCAACATCACAACAGTCCAAGTGACCAAAATTTCGAGATAATAGCATCTTGTTTAACATTCTCAAAGCATCTGCCATGCTCCCACCACATTTTGCATACATGTCAACAGGGCTATTCACCAGAAAGACATGAATTCCAACCACTTCCACTGATATGCTCATAAACACACCTGCCCTCTTCAAGTGTGATGATGATGCCAGTGCATGCATTAACCACCTGGGGCACAAAGTAACAGAGTTTGGTCACACACCTTCCAGTTGCATTCTTTGGAATATTTCTCGTGGGCACCTTCTGCCCTTGACCACATTGACATGTCCCAATAAAATGGCATTCCAAGCGACCATGCAACCAGATGGCATCTTGTTGAACACTATTCCAACATCACCGTCCATCCTGGCTCAAAATCATTTTCCAATGGCTACAAACAAGGAAGCACAAATACCTTGCTTTGCAGAAACACAATAATACTGTTGTTAACAGCCCGAGCTAGCCACTCAGATGGAATTCAGTCACAGTTGCTGAACAATTTGAGCTCGTAAAAATTGGCTGTTGAGGGGCTATTTTGGGTGTTGAGTACAACATGTGTATACACCCTAATGTTACTATTGACAGGAATCTATTATAAACTAATAAAAGGGGGAGGAACAAAACTTGTCAGAACTCAAAGGTAGCTTGTCTTTGAATGTCTTAGCATTTTGTTAACAAAACGTTTGCAAACTTGTACAAATATTGAGCTGCATAAGTGGTTCACAAAATGGGTTCTTTTTTGGTCTTGCTTTTGGGGTAGAGTGTGTGTGTGTTTTTCAATCATGTGATAGAGTAATTTTGTATCACAATCGTTTTGCAACTCACAATTCTACCATCATGTTTGTGGTTATCTCAAATGCATTATTTTCAGGTTTTGGTTTGTTTTGTTTTGCTTTGAATAAAATTTTGATGGTATTGTGTTCCATCCTTGACTTGTGCTAAAACTTCTTAATTGGAGATCTTTATGCAACATGGGAAATTGGAGGCTTCAAGTCCTTGCAAGATCATAATCCTTGGTATGAATAGTTCCATTATATAGTCACAATCTTGGTTTTTTCATCTTGCATTGAAACATGAAGCAATGTTTTCTCAAACAAGGATAGATTGAAGCGTAGTAGAATGGTGAAACAATGAAGCCTTTTTTGAACAATGAGGAATCGGAGCCTAAAACAATGGAATTCTAAAGCTTATTAAAAGAGTGGAATGTTCCCTGACTATTGAAACCATGTTTTTCAAAGTAACATATTCATGAGTTAGCCTTGTAGTTGAAAGTGAAATGATTAAGCATTTTCAGGTATGGTAATTTTGGTAAAATTTTGTTTTCATGTTCTTTCTTAATTAACATAAAATAATGAAGATTTCCCTATTGTTTGTTCCATTGCAAGGATTAAATGTAAATGGTGTACAATGATTGTAATTAAATATTCCATAATTATTTTGGTCAAAGCTAGCTATGGCAAAGTCCTTCAGATGTGGATTGATTTTTTTGTATTGTTATTGTGTCATTTGTTTATGTCAATGCGTCACAAGCTCATTTTGTCCATGTTATACCTATAGTCCATCCCTTGGAATGGATGGCCATTCTTTATATGAATGGCAAACAAGGTCAAGCCCATTTATTCAAAGGCAATAGTTAGGTTAGGTTTTTCTTAAAAACACTTTTTGTTCTTTAAATTTCATCACTTAGAATGAAAAGTTCATTTCTTTGAGCTTCATGGGGTGAGACACATTCTTTCACACATCCTACCTAAATTGTGTTTTAATCCTAATGTGTTGCGATTGACTTGACTTAGATTACAAAAATAGAAAAAGTTGCATGTGGTATAAACATTTGTTTTCTACTTAAAGAAGGAAGATTCTAAATAATTATCAAATAATAAGTCATTAATCATGGGACTACTTATTTTTATATCCATACTTTATGGATTTAGCCAATTGCGCATGGGTTTGGTCATGATTAGTTTCCACCCACTTTAAATGTATGATTAATTGTGGATATATGGAAAGGTTTAGGGCAATAATTATGTTATACGAGTATAGTTCAAAGTGCAAGTTAGAACAATGAATGAAGTGTTTTTTCTAATGTTCAAAATGGAGAGAGACAAGAAGGCATCGTGAATAATAATGATATTCTTTGAACATCGTGCATCACATTTGACACTACTTTTAATTTACACATTTAATCAATGTGTTGTTAATGTCATAGGACAAATTTTGAAAGAGATGGGAGCATTATTGAAATTCTCATAACAAATTTGTTTGGGGAGGTCATTCTTTCTCTATTTTAGGAAGCACTTGAAACAAAAGGAATATTTTTTATATGTTATGAATTAATGGCACATTCTTAACATATTTAATATATATTTTCAAAATATTATCAAATTGAATTAATGACAACTTATTTACATTTAAATAAATTATATATATATATATCAATAATTTGCACCTTATATTTTTTTGCACACCTTTTGTAATAAAATGGAAGTGACCTCCCAGGGCAAATTTGTCAACTTTCTTTTCCATCATTTTATCAATTAAGGACTATACATCAAATAAATTTGATGTAGATGTGAATATGATAAACTTTACACGGTAATGTCTTTTTAGATGGCCAGAAGACATTAAGTCCAATTTTTTTATTCAAAAAATCACATTGATGTTTTAAATTATGTCATAAAGTCATTTATAATTTTAATCCAATAGTCATAAGTTGAGGAAGATTAATTGCAATTGTTATTTTTTAAAAAATAATCTAATGTAATGTCAATTGTGATGTCAAATCAAATGACCTTTTTTCTTAATCACAGTTTCAAAATTTTATATCAACGTTATAAAAATTCAAGTCACAAGTAATCATATTTTTTCATATTCTTTAGTGCATTAATCCAAACATCAAAAAAATATCACATGTTTAATGATACATTTGTTTGCTATCATAAAAAGTCGCATGTTGAAACCCATTAACAAACAAATGAAAGCCCTATCATGTCTTTTATAAGCATGAACTTAATTAAAGATATTGTTGATATCTTGTCAATCAGGTCTATTATTATGATCCCCAAAATTTATTATTTTGGTCCCCAATTCTAATGAATTAAAAATTTATTATTCAACCGTTAAAAACATTAAAAGTGGTAGAATTGTAACAAAAAATTCACGTGAAACCATTGGCATGATGCCATGACTCAAAACAATAATTCATTAAAAAAAATTGATTTGCAAGATAAGAATACAATGCACACAACCATTTAATCATAATTATATTGGACCTCAAATTTAAGGCGTTTTTGAATTTTAATCAATTATCAATGTTGAATAGTAATTAATGATAAGGCACATTAAAAACCAATAAATAAATAAATATAGTTAAAGGTGTAGAACATTAATAAAATTGGAAAAAAAAAATCTTTGGTACAAAATTAAATCAAAAGTTTTTTGTCCATCAAAACAAGGAAATTTTAAAACTAATCATAGTTAATTAATTTAAGATATAACATTTGAAATTTTGATAAATGAATCCAAAATTCATTGCTAGTTATAAGCCCACCATGTACATATGTGATAATTTTAGTTTTTATTTTTTCATATATATATGTGAACCAAATGAAGAACTAAGCATATGTTTTAATGTGTTAGCATTGGGTCATGACCCAATTATATTATGTTACAATATCAATCACTTTATTTATTTTTTAAATTTAGAAAAAGTTTCATAAAAAGAAAAGATTTCCAATCACATTTAAATTGCAACTTGCACCAACAAAATATTAAATGATCATATACATTGGACTAGTACCAAACCCACAATTAAAAAAAAAATTATGCAACACAAAATTATATTTTTCAATGAAAAATATTTGTGCATATTTTTAAAGGGTGCAACTAGGTATTAAAAATTAGTATATTGCATAAAAGACCTAAGACCTTGTGGCATGTCACTATTGTGATTTAAATATTCATCATTTTTTGTCAATACATTTCTACCACCTAAAAGCATTATAATCCAATGTCAATCCAAATTCAACTATAAGTATAGATGATACTAATAAAAAAATTTCAAAGTAAAATATTATGAAATGATATGATACCAAGTCAAATGATAATTTATTTGACACCTAAATTACAAGAATTTGTTATCACAATCTTATGTGCAAATGACAAGAAAATTCAATAGGTACATTCCAAGTATGCCACCTAATTCATTATTGTATTAACTTATTTGAAAAACACACTTTTTAAATGCAAAATGAAATCTAGGACATGCATTTGTTCTCATAATAGAGATTTACCTTGTTAAGTGAAAATTTGAATTCAAGACTTTGAGGTCAAAAAGTTCATTTACCATTAAGTTATGCCTTCATTTGTGTAAAGGACCATGTGACAATTTTATTTAAAATTTGAATACGTCCAGGCCTTTAGCGTTAAAAATGTTGGCACATGTTTCATTTTTAAATTAAAAATACCATATGAAAGTGTAACCTAGTGATAAATACTAATGTTGGTCAAATTTCACCTTTTTTTTAGAACCAACTAGTTTTAGCCTAGTTCTTAAATAACTTTGGTTGGTGAGAACTAGCAAAAGTATTTTTTTTCTTATTCAACCATTTTTTAAAAATGTGAATTTTCACAAATGAAATAACAATTGGTTTTCACATTTAGTTATCAAATTTTCATTCTTTAAAAAATATTTTTCTCAACACTTCAAGTTGAAAGGTTAAAGGACATTAGAATTTAATGAAAAAAATGTTTTAAATCCCAAACTTATATTTCACAATTTCTTGTAATTATTTTTTTTAAATTCATCAATCTTAATTAACTTTATTCAGAGGATTTACAACTAACTTTAAGGTCATTGGGTCAAATTTTCTTGACAAAATCAATTCATAAATGACATATTTCAAACTATTTTAACTAAAACAAATCCTCCTATTTGTGATCAAACAATTTTCAAAATTCAATGAACAAGGAATCCAATAGTAGGATCGTGCTTTCTCACAATTGAAAATAACACTTGATGTTTTAAAAATCTAATTGATACTATTTGAAAATCAAAGTTTGCTTGTGTTAATTATCATTTCAAATATCTATATATATAGTTGTAGTCCTGATCAATTATTTGGTCAACAATGCCATTATTAAACTCAACATAGGAGTGCAAATGACGATAACATTTTGTAAATGTAAATTATAAGGACAATTTATCGTAATATTCAACTATAATATTTCTTAAGAGGATATCGGTATATTAAATGAAGATATTAAACAAAGATTTTTAAACCTAGGGTTCAACATCAAGGAGAACATATTATGATTTTTTTTTCATATTTTTTTATAAGGAAATAAATAAGTCCAAAACCTCGCAAACCTTAATTTTGTGTTGGAAGTTAAACATGTTAATTCAAAAGTAACATTTGCATCTTCTTCTATTAGATTATCAAAAGAAGTTGAAGTCTCAATTTCAAATTCATTGATATGACAAAATGTAATGCATCACTTAACAACCAATGACCTCTAAATTGATTTAAAATGCAAACAAATACAAGGAAAAGGTGGTCAACAATAATCTTGGAAATACATCATGTTAAAATAGGTGGCACTTGTGCAATTATTTTCACAATTTACTTTGCTTATTATAATAAAGTTAATGGTTTCTTTGATTATAAATTATTTTGAAAAAGGATGGTTTTACTAGCAAATGTATAAAGGAAAAAAAATGTTGGAATATGTTTTTGCAAGAATTTCAAAAAATAAAAATGAATTCATTTTCAATTTTTAAAATTTTCAATATATATTTTTGACTAGGATATTTAGTTTTCTTGGGATAAGACCAAAATTAACACATGTTCTATTCAACTCTTGTTTTATTTTTCTTGATTTTTGGGGTTAAGTGATACACTTTTAAAAATTGCTTTGTATAGCTTGATAGATACATATTTCAAATCTTTGCAAACTTTCTAGTCAATGTAACATATTGACATGTTTTCAAAAATGCATGACCAAAACAAATTCTTTCAAAACCTTTTTTCAAACCTAATACTTCAAAACTTGCAATTAACTTTAATGTTGTAATCATAATATTTAAATCAAACCCTTTATCTTTCACACAAGTAAGAATTTTCTTCATCAAGTTATACTTCTCCAATAATTCAATCAAATTTCTAACCAAATTTATTTAGCAATATGTGTGGTTTCAAAAAATTTAAGGTTTATATGTTTTGGCTAGTAATTAACCATAAAAAAAAATTGATCACTAACACAAAAATATCATGTTCACTTTTTGACATTCGTAAGTTAAAGGTTACAATTGTAGTGTTACATTTTGCCAAGGTTAACAAAACACACAATTGTTTAATTTTTCTATTAACTTGGTAGCATTTCTTGTGAATGTTTTTAAAATAATTATTTTTTGAATAAAAATCCATGTAAAAACGAATTTTGGCAATTAAAAGCCCCAAATCTTTGAAATTTTATTTTTGATTAAGATCATTTTTCTTGAAAGGGTTTTTTGCAACAAAAAAATTGGAGGTAAAACCCTACCAAATATAATAAGCCTTTTCTTTGCTTATTTTTCTTTCCAAAGATTATTCAATTTTTCTTCAAAAGTTTTGGCAATAATATAATGATCTATAAATATATTTCTTTCAATGTGGTTATTCCATTAATCATATTTTATAAAATTAAATATATTTTTGCTTTTGTTTTCAGGTTTGAAATTAAAATTGAATTATTGTAACAAAAAAAAAAGACACAATTTAAAAAGATTTAGGATCAAACATCTTTGTTATCATTGATATAATAAAATGCCTAACACAATGTATATATGAAAAAGTTTATTCCAAATCTTGCACCCGAAAGAAACAAACCGAAAGAATCTTAAGTTTTACAAACCTCAAGCTTTATCAATTTTGAGTGCGAAAAAAAAAGCTCTATAAGTTTTCAAAAAATAAATCAACTACAAGAAGAATAAAACAAGAAAAGGAAAAGAAAATTTACCTCAAAAAGAAGCTCAAGGTTGAACATGGATTAAAGTTTGAACATTATAATACCTACATAGAGTAAGAAAGAGGAAATAACAAATCAATGTAAATAACAACACGGTGTAACCAAACACAACCAAGGAATATGGGAAAAGGTGGGTACTTAAAAACAAAACATCACAATGAGGTTCACAATAAGATGACAAAATGGTGAACGTTTTTGCAAAGTTTTCAACTGTTTTCAAACCGTCTACTGTAAGAAACACAACAATAGTGTAGCAATAAGAAGCACAATTGTGTTTCACTGGCAAGCTTCACTACAGATGGGAAGAGAGAGAGAGGTCAGAGCTAGAAACTCGAGAGTTTTTCATCACAGGCTCAGCTTCCTGCTGCTCTTGGTTTGGGGATGTTTAGGCAAGCATGTCATGGGTTGAGCAGGATTATAGATGGTAACAGTAGGATGTTCTAGGGTGCAGTTTCCTCTTTCTTCTGTAAACTGCCAGTTTTCTCTGCTGTTTTATGTTGTCTTTCAGTTCATCACATTCATTTGCTCTACTAAATGTTGAGATTTGCTTGGACTGTCAGAGGGGTAGATTACATTTGCCTCAAGAATTGCAATTGACAAGGTTTATTGCACTATATATAGGATACATTTAAGTATGCAAAAGAGGCAACAATGAAATCGCGGCTTCACTTGCTGTTCCAAGCACCCATCATTAGGTTCTCTCTTCTGTATCGGAAATGGAGAAATTACCATGGAAATGATACAAATTGGGTGTCCCCGCAACATAACACATTCACCTTACCAAACAGTAGCAACTTATCGCCATTGCTCCAGCCTTCTAGGGTGCCGGGGTTTTGGAGGGTTTTAGTGCCGCTGCTGCCCCACCTGGTTCAATCTAGGGTGTGCGGTTTCTTTGTCTCAGTGGGGGGAGAGATCGCATTTGGGTCGACGTCGGACGCTGCAGAGGGAATTTTATGTGGATTTTGATGCTCTTGGATTGCGACGAGCGAGAGAGAGAGAGAGAGATAGAGCGTTTGCCAATATTTCTGCGAAGCAACAATGTCTTCATCAACAGTGCAGCAAGTGCAATTCCCATTTGCAGGATCTGACTCTTTGCTTGACCACGATAGCAGCAGCAATTGCTGGCCCACCACCACATGGAGAAGACGGAGGTCGACCAGGAGGAGCTTGCTGCTACGCTTCTGTGTGCACCCGCAATTCCAATTTACCCCACAAAATAGATTGCAGTACACAGCACTTCTTCCCAGAGCGCACGGGGTAGAAACAGAGGCGGCACTCGGAGATAAAGGTAGTTGTAAGCTTTCTTGCGTTATTCCTCTCTCTCTCTCTGTCTACTACCGTCTTTTCACAGTAAGTGTGGTTGGTTTATTGACCGAAAGATTTTGACCTGAAAACCGTCAGAAGCGAATCGAAAAATTGGACACCTTCTGTGCAGGGACGCAGAACTAGAGATGGCTTCCATGTGATCAAACCATATGATTTGAAAGGAAGTTTTCTGCAGTACCTTTAGGTCCGAGAGAGAAACGGTGGCGGGAGTTCTTTTTGGATCCTTCACAATGGTGGGATCACAGAGCAGAGAAGGTAACTGGACATCAATCCTGTCAGAATTCACATGTCTTGTTGATGTCAATTTTGTTGCTCTCTCTTGGTTGTTATCATGCCATGGCTGAATGTTGGCAGAAGTTCTTTCACATCATTTGCACTGGTGGGATAGTTGTAGTAATCTTGAGAAGATGCAATATGCTGATGAAGAAGGTCAGAGCAGCCTTTTTCTGTTCTTATGATAATAGTTATGCCTGGGATGTGGAGAATGCATGGCTGATCAGCTTGACCTGGATCTTTGTTGTAGCAAAATGAAAGGTACCCAGATTTCAAACATAAGATGACAGGGGAAGCACTCTGGCTTGAATGCCAACAAAACCCACCATGGGTGGCAGCAGAGATGGCTGCAATGGCACCAGGCATTGTGCAATTGCACCCTTTTGCATGGAATTGGAAGCTTACAAAATATGTACAGGCTGGGCAACATGAGAAGGCAATGCAGCTTTTCCAACAAATGCAACAAGAAGGAATGAGTCCTGACAAATTCACTTTTGTTCAGGCAGTCAAGGCATGTGCTGGTTTAGGATCACTTGAAGATGGCAGGCTTGTTCATGAACAGCTCATTCAAAGTGGTTGTGAGTCTGATGTCTTTCTCGGGAGTAGCTTGGTTAACATGTACGCAAAATGTGGCAGCATTGAGGATGCTTGGAGAGTGTTCAACAAGATGTCATCTCGAGATGTTGTCACTTGGACCACCATGATATTGGGACATGTGCAATGCAGGCAAGGGCAGAAGGCACTGGAATTATTTCGACAAATGCAACAGGAAGGTGTGCGGCCAAACTCTATCACTTTTGTTGGGGTGATCAATGCATGTGCCAGCATAGAGGCACTTGAAGAGGGCAGGTGTGTTCATCAACAGATCATTCAAAGTGGTTTTGAGTTGAATGTCTTTGTGGGGAATAGCTTGGTTGACATGTATGCAAAGTGTGGGAGCATTGACGATGCTTGGAGAGTGTTCCACAAGATGCCATCTCGAGATGTGGTCACTTGGACCACCATGATATTGGGTCATGTGAAATGTGGCCAGGGCCAGAAGGCACTGGAACTATTTCAACAAATGCAACAGGAAGGTGTTCAGCCAAACTCTATCACTTTTGTTGGGGTGATCAATGCATGTGCCAGCATAGAGGCACTTGAAGAGGGGAAGCATGTTCACAAGCAGATCATTGAAAGTGGATGGGATACAGATGTGTTTGTGGGGAGTAGCTTGGTTGACATGTATGCAAAATGTGGGAGCCTTGAGGATGCTTGGAGAGTGTTCAAAAAGATGCCATCTCGAGATGTGGTCACTTGGACCACCATGATATTGGGACATGTGAAATGTGGGCATGGCCAGAAGGCACTGGAACTATTCCAACAAATGCGACAGGAAGGTGTGCAGCCAAACTCTGTTACTTTTGTGGGGGTGCTGAATGCATGTGCCAGCATGATTGCACTTGAAGAGGGCAGGTGTGTTCATCAGCAGATCATTCAAAGTGGTTTCGAGTCTGATCTCTTTGTGGGGACTAGCTTGGTGGACATGTATGCAAAGTGTGCGAGCAATGAGGATGCTTGGAGTGTGTTCAACAAGATGCCATCTTGAAATGTGGTCAGTTGGAATGCTATACTTGGAGCATGTGCCATGCATGGGCATGGTAAGGAAGCTTTAAAACATTTTGAACGGATGTGTGAAGAAGGTATACAGCCAGATGATGTCACTTTTGTTTGTCTTCTGTCAGCTTGTAGCCATGCAGGTCTGGTGGATGAAGGCATGTGCTTGTATGCTTCAATGACCAAAGACTACATGATTCCTGCAAAATTGGAACATCACACCTGCACGGTTGACCTTCTTGGCCGTGCTGGCCATCTACAGGAGGCAGAGAATATGCTCATGGCAATGCCCTGTGAACCACAGGTGGCTGCTTGGATGGCTTTGCTTGGCGCTTGTAGAATTCATGGTAATCTGGAGATGGCAGAACGCATTGCAAAACGAATTCTTGAATAGATCCTGAAAATGCTGCTGGTTATGTACTGCTGTCAAACATCTATGCTGCTGCGGGAAACAGGCATCTCTGTGAGAACATTGAACAGCAGAGAAAGGAAAAAGGTGCAAAGAAACAGCAAGGTCGCACCTGGATTGAAGTGAATAATGAGGTGCATATGTTTGTAGTAGAGGATGAAGACCACCCCCAGATGAATGAAATTCATGCAGAACTGCAGAGATTGTCATGTCTCATGCATGATGCAGGGTATGTGCCTTGTACAGAATTTGTTCTGGATGATGTTGAAGAGGAAGGAAAGGTATTTCATTTGTGTCACCATAGCGAGAAACTGGCTATTGCATTCGGGCTCATCAACACAGCTCCTGGTACTCCTCTTCGAATAAGAAAAAATCTGCGCATTTGCAATGATTGCCATACTTCAACAAAGTTCATTTCAAAAATAGTTGGGAGAGCCATCATGGTGGGGAATGCCAATCGTTTTCATCACTTTGAAGATGGTGTTTGTTCTTGCATGGACTATTGGTGATACCTCTAGTCCCACTTGCCAATCACTAGATCAAGTTCATTTTATTTACGGTAGCATGTATAGTGGTATTTTAACATGACCAAAGTTCAACACCGTTAGTAGATGCGGTACCACTGGAAAGGTGGCCATGGAGCTGCCTCCCAGGATTTTCTGTGTCATGCCTCTGCCATCTTGGAGCACTTAGGTCTGCTCCCTCTTTCTTCTTATGTATGGACAGAGTTAGTTTGGAAACTGAGTGAACACTTAGACTCTTGAAATTGATGACCAGTTTTAAGTGTGAACCAACAAATGTTGGACATATTAGTCTTGGGCCTCCGTCTTTTGGAATTGATCATTGTATCTCTAATAAGTTGTAATGATGCTTTTAGGTGATGTTTGTATGTTATCTGATGTTTTCTTTGTTGAATATTTCTTAAGTTTGCTGGTTGGACCTTTTGTCTTAAGACCATAGCTGCACTGCACTGTATGGAGCATTGGAACCAATACTTTAAGATGGGATGTCTCCTACATCCCCATGCACAGTTGGTGGAGAAGTTTAATTACCCCTAATGAAGTCTTTGGTGAGAATAACTGGTACAGGGGATCCAAGCAAACCATACACTTGATCCATAAATCAACCATGCTCCTTTCCTGCTCAATATTGCAGCCC
>Ga0209611_10005437_pt1 | contig 21349 bp, 20 predicted proteins | sample S1TSphgellanicum_3_FD_187693 | JGI IMG/M metagenome (GOLD analysis project Ga0209611, IMG submission 187693) | Host-associated microbial communities from peat moss isolated from Minnesota, USA - S1T2_Fc - Sphagnum magellanicum MG (SPAdes) (version 2) | ecosystem: Host-associated > Plants > Peat...
CAGCGTGTCCCCCGACCCAGCCCATGTTCATACGCGGCAATTGCCAGTCGTGCGCCGAGGACGCCGCCACGCCGATTCGCTTCCACCATAAGTCCCGACGTTATGGATGTTTGTCGAGGATGGTCAAAAGCACCGTTGCCGATGCCGTAAAAATCAAAAAACTGACCAAAAGAGCCGTCAAGGCCTATGTTGTTGCGAATGACGCCGATTATTGAGGGGCCATCGAGAGCGGCGATATTTACGCCGGTATCATCGAGTGGGTGGCGAAGCTGCTGTATTTTATGATTGGCATATTGTGAGGGGCGACCCATTTCGTGGACGTAGACCTGGTATCGGAACCGAAACACCGCTTGGAGGTCGTCTCGGCTAGTCATCGTGCGAATCGCTGTCTTTGGCATGTCCGGTTACGGCCCTTGCAGTGAGGTTTTCTTTGCCGCAAGAAATTTCAGCGGAAGCGGACGTGGTCGTCTTGCGAGACCTAAGAGGCAACACGCCCCTATAAAAATATACCCAATGTCCAATTGCCACCATGTGTGCCCGAATCGAGCGGAAGCGGGCGCGATATGGTGGTTGTTGTGCCAGGATTCCCCAACCGAAAATAGAGCGAGGATCCAGTTGTTGCGGCTGGCATCGCCAGTGTCATACGACTGGGTACCACAGAGATGGCAGAACGAATTGATACTCCAAATGATATGGTGGACGAGCAACAAGCGCACTGCGCCACCCCATAGCGCACCCCGGAGTGCGCCATCTGCATTCTCATAATAAAGCCACCCCGAGATGGCCGGTATCAGGACTCCAAGTGCAGCCAACGGGTAGTAAAAGTCATTGATCATCTGGATGGACCGATCCTGAAATAGATCGTTGGACGCGCGGTCCGGTCGCAGCATTCTCGTATTGCTAATCCATCCAAAATGCGCATGTAAGAAACCGCGAAATTGATGCGCTCGATAGCCGGCAATGGGTGAATGCGGATCACCGTCTTTGTCGCTGAAACGATGATGTTGCCGGTGAAGGATCACCCAATAGGAAGGAGAACCTTGCGCGGCGCTGCAGCCCATGATGAGCAGCAGGTACCAAAGAAACGAAGACGCCTCAAAGGAGCGATGCGCAAGGAGTCGATGAAATCCCACGGAGATCCCGATGTTTGAAATGAAATAGCAAACGGCGAGAACGAGTAGATCGAACAGGGTCGGCCTAAAGTAAAGAACTGCAATCACAGATCCAACGGTGCTTCCGCCAATCCATAGCGTGCTATGGATCGCCAGCCGCTTCTGGTGTCGGCCGCGACGCTTCGGAACCACGTTAGATGTGCTCACATGTTCAACCGACAAACGATTGCGGACGGCATGGCGCACTGATTCCCAGGCCGGCGAACGCGCCGAGGCCCATCAAACACGACGCGAGCCAAGTTCCGGCGCGCTTCGATTGATTGAGGCAACATTCTCATCATTCGTCTCGCTTACCTCTCCCGATATCTGGGATGGCGTGACCCCTTTCATGCCGCTTTGAGTGAGGACATAAAAGGGGTCACCCGCCGCGATCACCTGCTCTAAGTCTAAGGCAATGCCTCCAGGGTATCGGTGTCGAGGGTCACCCTCTTCGCGACGATCGTGCCTTTGATCAGCGCGGGCAGAGCGGGCGTTTTGCCATTCGGACTGAGTTGGTCAATGGTGAAGGTGCCGGTGTAGCCATTCTTGTCTTCCGCCAAGGTTACGTGCTGCTTGATGAAGGCGGGTCCCGCATACTCTTTCTTGATGGGATCCCAGGACAAGCCGACGTGATTGAGCTCATAGGTCCACTCTCCGGTGCGCTTCCAGACTCCAAGACACACGTCGCCCGTGTCCGGAGCACGCACGCCTGAGACCGTGTTTTCGTTGCCGTCGGCATACCACAGCGTGATGCCGCCGTCGATGACCGCGCCGTCAGGAATGCCCAAGGTGTTCTCGTTGCCTTTGGAGATATACCTGAATTCCCAGAGTCCGACGATGGGTGCGCGATGTACGGTCGGTTCCCATTCCCACTGGGACCAGTCTTCGGTGTCCGACACCTCGAGGAATTTCATCGATCCGAAGTACTCCCCCGGCGTCTGCCAACTGACCTTCTTCGCAGCCTTGTAATCCAGGCAGCCTGCATGCGCTTGGGTGATAAGGGTGCCCCCGCAGAATAGCAGGAAGAGACCCGCCACCAAGTGTTTGAAACATCTCGCTTGTATTCGGTTGCTGCCTTGCATCGTCTCCATCCTCATGTGTGAGTTCGTTACGATGGCCGCCAGCATCGAAGATCGAATGCTCTTCATTTTGCTCTCCATGAAAATGAAAGTGCTTGACCCGGTGATTCCGCATTTCGTTTGAAGTGGCGCCTTCCTTCATTACCGACAATCATCGTTTTGTCTCCTTTGGCTTTTTGTGTCGTTTGCAATTCACGAACGTGTCCAGTTCTCCTAGACGAACATCGAGTCGCTGACCCGCAGCATCCGTAGGTACACCTCTTGCGCGAGATCCGCGGCATCGGCCTTGGCAGGAATGCGCCGAAGAACTTCCGCAGCGCGCGATGGTTTCGACTCAGCCGCGGCCATGGTGACCCCTGCAATTGCCCCGCGTCTTTTGATAAGAGTCTTCCCGGCATGAATTGGCTACCACTATTTTTACTCATTGGCGGCGATCGGATTTCCGACCTTCGGTATCCCGTTATTTCAACTTTGGGGTGTCCAAATTGCGGAGCGCGCCACTCGCTTGCCGACGCTCGAGTACCGCATGCTCCTTCACACGAGGTGCTCGCACAAAAAGCACTCGAGATGGTGCCGGCGTTTGACGGAGACCTGGATGCGGCGAAGCGGGTCTGGCGGCTCGTCACCGTGTTACAGGAATTGCGGCCGAAGTGCCGCGCCGCGATGGAGCTGCGCTTCACCCATGAGCTGTCCCAACGACGAAACAATCCGTGCAGTGATCGCCGAACAGGCCGGCGAATGGTTCGTTGCGAACGAAGAAGGGCTGATGGATACAGGGGACCTCGCGGCCCTCGCAGCATGGCTTAGGATCTCGACGGTACACATCGAGGAATTTCTCGGCGTGTCGGTGGTTGCACGCGATCTCAAGAAGGCATGCACCGATCCCGAATACTCTTTGGAGGCGATCCTCGCTCGCGCAAGCGCTGAGGATGGACCGCCGGCCCAAACCATCCGCCCGCGTGTGATCGAGGTCGTTCGGGAGTCTTTTTCACGCCGCTGGTTCCCGGTCGCCGCGGTGATCGCACTGACCGTGATCTTGATTCTTGGTCTGCTGGTCCCGCCGAACCCCCCGAAATAGCGACACTGCATTTTGAGACCCAAAATGGCCAGCAGCTCACGCAACGATTGGCGGATCATTCCGTTCTACACTTGAATACCGACAGTGCTGTCAGCGTCCGCTACAGCAAGAGCGAACGGCTGGTCTCGCTCCTGTCCACTCAGGCGTAATTTGAAGTTGCCCATAAGGGCAATCGCGCTTTTCGGGTGCGCACAGGATCGGCTGATATCATCGACATTGGCACCCAATCGATGTGCGCCTCGAGCAAGAGTCAACGGTTGTCACGGTGCTTGAGGGGCGTGTCGCGGTCGGACCTCCGCTGGAACGAGTCACCGCCGAATACAATCGCGATACCTCGAGGTGACCGAGACCCGAATTCTGGTGTCAGGAATGTTAGGAAAATAGGCGCTGCCGCAGGATCGACCTGCATTGGCGCGCCATGCTATCTTTCCGAGAAGAATATCGAGGAATATTCTCACAGGAAGGGGATGAGACTTCCAAGGCGGCGATCAAGCAGGACCCGGACTTTGGTGTCCGCGGTGCTGCCCGCCCTGTCGATCTGTGCGCCCGTCGCGTTTGTGGACTATCCGGCGGCACAGGCCCAAACCATGGAAATATCAACGCTCGCCGCCGACATTCCTGCGCAACCGCTCGCTCATGCGCTCGAAGTATAGGCGCTATACCCGCAGCCCCTTGTGCGCCGAGATCGGCAGGGCCCGCAGCCGGGTGCCCGTGGCCGTGAAAATCGCGTTGCAGATGGCCGGTGCCACCGGCGGCACGGCCGGTTCGCCGATGCCTCCGGGCGCCGCGTCGCTCGCCAGGATCTCGATGTCGATGTCCGGCATCTCGTTGTGCCGCAGCACGCGGTAGGTGTTGAAGTTGCTCTGCTGCACGATGCCCCGTTCGATCGTGATGTCGCCCCACAACGCGGCGGACAGGCCGAACACGATCCCGCCTTCGACCTGGGCCGCGACGATGCCCGGGTTCACCATCTGCCCGCAGTCGAGCGCGCAGAAGATCCTATGCACCTCGAGGGCGCCGCCGGTCACCGAAATTTCGGCGATCTGGGCGATATAAGTGTCGTAGCCGCTCATGAGCGCGAGCCCCTGAAACCGGCCCGCGGGCGGGCTGCCCCAGCCGGCGCGCTTCGCGACGGCCTGCAGCACGCGCGCGTGACGCGGCTTCTTGGCGAGCAGGCTCAGCCGGAACTCGAGAGGGTCGCGGTGCGCGGCTGCCGCGAGCTCGTCCATGAAGCTCTCGATCACGAAACAGTTGATCGCATGGCTCACCGAGCGCATGTAACCGACGTCCACGCCCACCTCCTGACGCGTGTAGTTCACCGCGACGTTCGGCACGTCGTAGGGATACCCCACGGCATATTCGATGACGCTGTCGTCCACTCCGGTGACCGGCGGAAACATGCGCGCAGTGATCGACGGACTCACGATGTGCAGCTTCCAGGCGGCCAACTTCCCGGCCGAATCGAAAGCCGCGGCCACCTCCTCGAGCGCGGGCGGGCGGTACGTGTCATGCGTGGTGTCGTCCTCGCGCGTCCAGATCACCTTGACCGGCGCCCCGACGGCCTTCGATGCGAGCACGGCCGCGGGTATGAAATCCACGTCGAGCCGGCGGCCGAAACCGCCGCCCAGCAGGGTCGTGAACACGCGGACTTTGTCGGGCGGCAGTCCGGCGGCCGCGGCCGCGGTCGTCTGGGCGACTTTCTGCACCTGTGTGCCCACATACAGATCGCAGCCGTCGGCGCGGACGTCTGCCGTGCAGTTCATCGGCTCCATCGTCGCATGCGCGAGCAGCGGCAGCGTGTAGACCGCCCGATGCACGCGGGCGCCGGGGGATCGCAGGACGAGGTCGGCATCGCCGTCCGCGCGCGCCGAGAGCCCCGGATTCGTCGCCGCCTTCGTGAGCAGCGCCGCGATCACCGCGTTGTCCAGGGTTCCATTGGCACCGGCCAGCCAGGAAATCTTCAATGCCTCGCGCGCCTTCAGCGCCTGCCAGTAATGATCCGCGACCACGATGACGCCGCCGTCGGTCGTGAGGATTCTGCGCACGCCGGGCAGCCGTTCGGCTGCCGACGTATCGACCTCGCGGACCCTGCCGCCCAACACGGGACTTTGCGCGAGCGCGGCAAAGAGCATGCCCGGCAGCTTCACGTCGATGCCGAACTCGGCGCTGCCGTCGACCTTCGCCGGTGTGTCGAGCCGCGGCAGCGTACGGCCCACGATGCGGAAGGCGCTCGCGGGCTTGAGCGGCACGTCCTTCGGGACGGGGAGTCGGGCGGCGGCGGTCGCGAGCTGGCCGTAGGTCATGCGCTGGCCGCGCGCGTTTACCACCGCGCCGTTCTCGGCGCGGCACTCCGCGATCTCGACCTCCCACTGCCGCGCAGCCGCCGTGATCAGCATCGTGCGCGCTTGCGCTCCCGCGAGCCGCAGCTTCTCCCAGCTTTCCTGGATGCTGTTGCTCGTGCCGGTCACCTGCCCGCCGTTGCCGGGACTCACGTATTCCTCGCCGACCGGCGCGGCCACGACGCGGATGGCCTGCAAGGGCACTTCGAGTTCCTCGGCGAGCAGCATGGGCAGGGCCGTGTAAACGCCCTGACCCATCTCCGACCGGTCGCAAATCACGGTGATCGAGTCGTCGGCGCCGATCCGCAGCCAGGCATTGAGCGTGGCATCGGCGGCGGCGGGCGCCGGCGGTTTGGCGCAACCCGGCAGGCCGAGGGCGAGCACGAGGCCGCCGCCGAGCAAGGCGCTCGTCTGCAGGAAATCCCGCCGATTGAGGCGCTGCGCGCTCATGCCGGGCCGGCCCGCTGCAGGTCGGCCGCGCGATGAATGGCGGCACGGATGCGCGCATAGGTGCCGCAGCGGCAGAGGTTGCCGGCCATCGCGGCATCGATGTCGGCGTCGGTGGGCGCGCGGTTCTCGCGCAGCAGCGCCGCTGCCGACATGATCTGCCCGGATTGGCAATAGCCACATTGCGGCACGTCGATCGCGATCCAGGCACGCTGCACCGGGTGACTTCGATCCCTCGACAACCCCTCGATCGTGGTGACGGATTTGCCCGCGAGGGCTTCCAACGGCAGCGCGCAGGAGCGCATCGGTGCACCGTTCACGTGCACCGTGCAGGCTCCGCACAAGCCCTTGCCGCAGCCGAACTTCGTGCCGGTCATTCCAAGATGGTCGCGCAATACCCAGAGCAGCGGCGTATCCGGGGCCGCGTCGATCTCGAGCGTTCGTTCGTTCACCGTCAGCACGGTCATCGGCGGTAGTCCTCGTGATGCATCGTCGAGTCGACGAAGTATGCCTGCATGCCGGCCGGGGTTGAAGGCGGCATCGGCCCGAAACGCACCTGCCAGGGGTGCTAGGATTCGGCGCATGCGGCCCGAATCGACCTTTTTCGCGCGCGTCTTCGCGCTCGCCGTCGCGGCGCTTCTGGGCTACGCGGTGTGGCGTATCTTCGAGCCGTTCGTGGACTCCGTGGCCTGGGCGGCATTCCTGGCGTTCCTGCTGTTTCCCGTGAATCGCCGGCTGCGGCGCAGGTTCGACGGCAAGCTCACGCCGCCCGCCGTTCTGCTGACCGTCCTTGCACCGATCGTCGTGCTGCTGCCGCTCAGCGCTCTGCTGATCGAATTCGTCGCTCAGATCACGGCGCTCGTGAAGAGGGCGGAGCTCGCCATGGCGAGCCTGGACATCAAGACGCTGGCCGATCTGCAGCAATTTCCGCTGATTGCACGCATCAACGGCTGGCTGGCCGCACACACGTCGGTGTCGGCCGCCGACATCCAGGGCTGGGCGATTGCCGGCGCGCGCGATTTGTTGCAGCGGGCGGCTTCGATGAGCGGATCGTTCTTTCTCGGCGCCTTGAGTTCGGCGCTGGGCCTGTTCCTCACGCTCGCGCTGCTGTTCTTCTTCCTGCAGGACGGCGACGTCATGGTCGCGCGGGGGCGCAACCTGATCCCGCTCGACGACGAACGCAAGGCCCATCTGTTCAAATACCTGGGGGACATCACCCGCGCGATCGTGTTCGGAACGAGTCTCACCGCCGTACTGCAGGGCGTCGTGCTCGGCATCGGCTTCAGCATCTCGAGCCTGCCCTCGCCGGTCGTCTTCGGCGTCGTCGGCGCGCTGATCGCGATGCTGCCCTTGGGCGGAACGGCGCTCGTGTGGATCCCGGCGACCGGCTGGCTGTTCATCGACGGCCGCTGGGGCTTCGGCATCTTCATGATCGTCTGGGGGCTCATGCTGTCCGCGCTCGACAACTTCTTGAAGCCGATGCTCATTTCGGGCCGCGCGCAGGTCTCCACGCTCGTCGTGTTTCTCGGCGTACTCGGCGGTCTGTCCGCGTTCGGCGCCATCGGCATCGTGATGGGGCCGTTGGTGTTGTCCTTGGTCCTCGCCTTGATCAAATTCGCCGAGGAGCCCGACTCGAAACCCACCGCGGCGCCGTGACGGGCCCCAGGCCGTTTCGCGGCAAACAGCGGCGCCGACGCGGTCTGCAGTACAATCCGCGCCCTGATGGACGTTTCACATCTGCTCGATCCGTTGAATGACGCACAGCGCGAGGCGGTCGCGGCCCCGCTCGGCGCCGCCCTCGTGCTCGCCGGCGCCGGCAGCGGCAAGACCCGGGTGCTCGTGCACCGCATCGCGTGGCTCATTCAGGTCGAGGGCGCTTCGCCCCACGGCATCCTCGCGGTCACGTTCACGAACAAGGCGGCGGGCGAGATGCGTGCGCGCATCGAAGCGCTGCTCGGCTATCCGGGGGCGTCGATGTGGATCGGGACTTTTCACGGGCTCGCCCACCGGCTGCTGCGGCGGCACTGGCGCGAGGCCGGCCTGCCCCAGGGGTTTCAGATCCTCGACTCCGACGATCAGTCGCGTCTCGTCAAGAAGGTGTTGAAATCCCTCGAGCTCGATGAAACCCGCTGGGTGCCGCGCGAAATCCTGTGGTTCATCAATGCGCAGAAGGACGAGGGCCTGCGGCCGAAGCATCTCAAGGACGACGGTGATCCCACCCGCCGTCAGCTCATCAAGATCTATGCCGCGTACGAGGAGGCCTGCCGGCGCGCCGGCGTGGTCGATTTCGCGGAGCTGCTGCTGCGCGCCTACGAACTGTGGCGTGACGATCCGTCCCTGCTGCAGCACTACCGGGAGCGCTTCCGGCATGTGCTCGTCGACGAATTCCAGGACACCAATGCGATCCAGTATCAATGGCTCACGCTGCTCGCCGGACCCGGCGGCCTGCCGTTCGCGGTCGGCGACGATGACCAGTCGATTTACCGCTGGCGCGGCGCGCGCATCGAGAACCTGAATCAATTCCGGCGGGACTTTCCGGCCGCCGCATTGTTCAAGCTGGAGCAGAACTATCGCTCGACGGGTACGATTCTCAAGGCCGCGAACGCGCTGATCGCCAACAATCAGGGGCGTCTCGGCAAGACGCTGTGGACGAGCGGCGCCGACGGCGAACGGATCCGCGTCTATGCGGCGTTCAACGAACGCGACGAGGCGGATTTCGTCGTGAATCGCATCCGCGAATGGGTGGCGCAGGGCGGCACCCGCCGCGAAACGGCGATTTTGTACCGTTCGAACGCGCAGTCGCGCGTGTTCGAGGAGGCATTTCTGAACGCGCGCATGCCCTATCGCGTGTACGGCGGGCTGCGCTTCTTCGAGCGCGCCGAGATCAAGGATGCGCTTGCGTACCTGCGCCTCACGGCGAGTCGCGCCGACGACACCTCGTTCGAGCGGGTCGTGAATCTGCCGACGCGCGGCATCGGTGCGAAGACGCTCGACACGCTGCGCGACGCGGCGCGCGCGGCCGGCATCTCCCTTTGGGCGGCCGCCGTCGCGAGCCTGCGAGAACCCGGCCTGCCCGCGAAGGCAGCCCAGGCGCTGCGGGCGTTTCTCGAGCTGATCGAGCGCCTTTCTGCGGGGATCCGCGGCTTGGAGCTGCACGAGCAGGTCGACCATGTCATTCAGATGAGCGGTCTGATCGAGCACTTCAAGAAGGAGAAGGGCGAGCGCGGCGAGGGTCGGATCGAGAACCTGCTCGAACTCGTGAGCGCCGCGCGCGGCTTCAGTGCGGACGTACCGGCGGACGAGGACGGGACGGGGGCCGCGCCGCGCTCGGCGCTCGAGAGTTTTCTCGCGCATGCGGTCCTCGAATCTGGCGAGGGACAGGCGGACGCATGGGACGATTGCGTGCAGATGATGACGCTGCATTCGGCCAAGGGACTCGAATTTCCGGTCGTGTTCCTGGCAGGCATGGAGGACGGCCTGTTCCCGCACCAGCGCGCCGCGGCGGACTTGGCGTCGCTCGAGGAGGAGCGGCGCCTGTGCTACGTGGGCGCCACGCGCGCGATGCGCCGCCTCTTTATCACCTACGCCGAACAGCGCCGGCTCTACGGCGTCGACACGTATGGGTCGCCCTCCCGGTTCATCGGCGAGCTGCCGGCCGAACTCATCGAGGAAGTGCGTCCGCGCTTGCAGGTGTCGCGGCCGGCCGCCTCGGTCCTCGCCGGCTTGCGCCACCCCGCCGAGGCGAGCGGAATGCGCATGGGGAGCCGGGTCCGGCACGCAAAATTCGGCGAGGGCGTCGTGCTGAACTTCGAGGGCAACGGACCGCAGGCCCGGATCCAGGTCAATTTCGAGCACCAGGGCACCAAGTGGCTGATGCTGTCGTATGCCAATCTGGAGCTCGTGTAGACTGGATTCTCAAGAGCTCGGATAGACTGAATTCCCTATGAAAATCATAATATTGGGCGCCGGTCAGGTCGGCCGTACCGCGGCCTACCACCTGTCCCGCGAGGAGGTCAACGACGTGACGGTCGTCGACTTGAACGAGGACACGCTGCGGGATCTGCAGGACCGCCTCGACATCCGCACCGTGGCCGGAAATGCGGCAAGCCCGCGCGTGCTCGAGGTTGCCGGAATTGCGAGCACCGACATTCTCGTCGCCCTGACCAACAGCGACGAGGTCAACATGCTGGCCTGCCAGATCGCCTGGACGCTGTACCGGACGCCGAAGAAAATCGCGCGCGTGCGTTCGGCCGACTATACCGAGCGGGACCGGCTGTTCGGCGAGAACGGCGTGGCGGTGGACGTGTGGGTCAGTCCGGAACAGCTCGTGACCGAGCATATCGCCCGGCTGATCCGGTATCCCGGCGCACTGCAGGTGCTGGACTTTGCGGATGGGCGCGTGCGACTGGTGGGCATCCGCGCGCTGCAGGGCGGGCCGCTCGTGGGGCAGGAACTGCGCACCTTGCGCGAGCACATTCCGGCCGCGGATGCGCGCGTGGCGGCCATCTACAGGGCGGGCAAGAGTGTGAAACCCGAGGGCACGACGGTCATCGAGGACGGCGACGACGTGTTCTTTCTGGCAGGCCGCAAGCACATCCGTGCGGTCATGCGCGAGATGCGCCGCGAGGAGGCGCCGGTGCGCCGCGTGGTCATCGCCGGGGGTGGCAACATCGGACTGCGTCTCGCGGGCGAGCTCGAGGAGACGAACCAGGTCAAGCTCATCGAACGCGACCCGAAACGGGCGCGGCGCGTGAGCGAGATCCTCTCGCGTACCACCGTCCTGCACGGCGACGCCGCGGACGAGGACCTGCTGCTCGAGGAGAACATCGACAGTGCGGACGTGTTCGCAGCGCTCACGAATTCCGAGGAAGCAAACATCCTCTCGGCGATGCTCGCCAAGCGGCTCGGCGCTCACAAGGTCATGGCGCTGATCAACAAGCCGTCCTATGCCGAGCTCATCGAGAGCGGCTCGATCGACATCGCGATCGCCCCGCAGACCGTGACGATCGGATCACTGCTCGCGCACGTGCGCCATGGCGACGTCGTGCGCGTGCATTCGCTGCGGCGGGGCGCAGCCGAGGCGCTCGAGGTCGTCGTGCACGGCGACGCCGACAACAGCCGGGTGATCGGGCGGCGCATCGAGGAAATCTCCCTGCCGGAGGGCACCACGCTCGGCGCCGTCGTGCGCGGCGAGGACGTGATCATCGCCCACCACGACATCACGGTGCAGGCCGACGATCATCTGATCCTGTTCCTGACGGACCGCCGCCACATGGAGGCCGTCGAGAAACTGTTCCAGGGATCCGCCTCCTTCCTGTGAAGCGCCGGGCGCCAGCGTGAAAGAAATCATCCTGCCGGTCGCGCACGTGTTCGCCATGGTCATGATGGTGTTCGCGGGCACGATGCTGGCCCCCGCAGTGTTCGCGCTCTGGGGACTCGATCCTGCGCTGCTGTCGTTCTTGGGCTCCGCGGCGGCGACCTTCGCGCTCGGGGCGCTGCTGTGGCTCGCGACGCGGCGCTTCAAGCGCGAACTGAAGACGCGCGACGGCCTGATGCTCGTCGCGCTCACCTGGGTCGCGCTGCCGGCCGTCGCCGGCTTCCCGCTGTGGAGCTACCTGCCCATCAACTTCACCGACGCCTATTTCGAGGCGGCATCCGGGCTGTCGACGACGGGCGGCACGGTGCTCTCGGGAATCGAGCACCTGCCGACTTCCATCAAGCTGTGGCGCTGCCTGCTGTCCTGGATTGGCGGCATGGGCATCATCGTGCTGGCCGTCGCCATCCTGCCGCTGCTCGGCGTCGGCGGCATGCAGATCTACCGCGCCGAGATGCCGGGGCCCATGAAAGACCGCAAGCTCACCCCCCGCATCGGGCAGACCGCGAAACTGTTATGGGCGGTTTACGGCGGCCTGACCGCGGCGTGCATCGGCTGTCTCAAGCTCGCGGGGATGAACTGGTTCGACGCCGTCTGCCACGGCTTCTCCGCGCTCAGCCTGGGCGGATTTTCGAACTACGATGCCAACGTCGGCCATTTCGACTCCGTTCCGATCGAGCTGGTGCTGACGCTGTTCGAGGTCCTGGCGGCGCTGAATTTCGCGAGCCACTTTCTCGCCTGGAGTCAACGCGGCGTGCTCGCTTATTTCCGCGACGCCGAGGCCAAGGCGATCCTCGGCGTGTTGGCGGTGAGCTGCATCGGCGTCGCCTGCTTCCTGTATTTCAAGGGGACCTACGCCGAGTTTCCGACCGCGCTGCGCAATGCGACCTTCAACGTGGTGTCGATCGCCACCGACAGCGGCCTGCACACGCAGAACTACGCGTTGTGGCCGATTTTCGCGCCGATGTGGATGATCTTCCTGAGCTGCATCGTCGCGAGCTCCGGCTCCACCGGCGGCGGAATCAAGATGATCCGCACGCTGGTACTCGCCAAACAGGCCAACCGGGAACTCAATCAACTGGTCCACCCGAACCTGGTGCGACCGCTCAAGGTGGGCGGTGTGGTCATCGCCAATCGCGTGGTGTTCGCGGTGCTCGGCTTCGTGTTTCTCTATTTCATGAGCGTCGTGACGCTGATCTTCGTGCTGCTCGCGAGCGGGCTGGATTTCCTGACGTCGCTGTCCGCGATCATCGCCTGCATCAACAACGCAGGTCCCGGACTGGGGCTGGTCGGCCCCGCCAGCAACTACGGCGTGCTCAGCGACTTCCAGACCTGGGTCTGCTCGGCCGCGATGCTGCTGGGTCGGCTCGAGGTTTTCACGATTCTTGTATTATTCACTCCCACTTTATGGCGAAAATAGCTCGAATAACTCATTGACAGCCCACTTTTTAGAAATTCAGGCTCTAGTGGGAGGATAATCTCATCATCGCGCTGATACAACGCGTCACTCATGCCTCCGTGGTCATCAATGGGCTCAAACACGCGTCGATAGGCGCGGGATTGCTCGCTTTGGTGGGAATCAGGCCTACCGATACGCCCGCCGACGCGTCCCGGCTCGTCGAACGGGTCCTCGCCTACCGGGTCTTCGCCGACGCCGCAGGCCGTATGAATCTGTCGCTGACCGAGTGCGATGGCGAACTGCTGCTGGTCCCGCAGTTCACGCTCGCCGCCGACACCCGCAAGGGCAACCGTCCCGGCTTTTCCACCGCGGCGCCGCCTGCGGAGGCGAAACCATTGTTCGACGCCGTGCTCGCGGCGGCGGGGCGGTGCCACCACCGTGTGGCCAGCGGGGTGTTCGGCGCCGACATGCAGGTCTCGCTCACGAACGACGGGCCGGTCACGCTCTGGCTGGAGACATAATCGCACGTGGCGCCCGGCCCTGCGGCCGGGCGTGCGAGGCCTCGAACACACGGCGCGCCGCACGGGCGCCCTGGAGCAACCGCCGACCGAACCCTCGTCGGCGCGCGGTGGTCATACGTCACACTCTTTGGCGTATCATTGCGGTAATTTAGTGGATTCACTCCTCGGATCCGGAGAAGCGACATGGACTATAAAATCCTGCTGATAGTTTTGGTGATTGCGCTGGTCATATTCGGGACCAAGCGCTTGCGCTCGATCGGTACCGACTTGGGCGCCGCCGTGAAGGGCTTCAAGCAAGCCGTGCACGAGGGCGAAACCGAAGAACAGGTCAAACAACTCAAGCAGGAGAAGGATGCCGATTTCGAGGCGGCCGCCGCGAAAGCCGACGTGAAGGCGCCCCCAAAAACGAGCGTGTAATCGCGCATGTTCGATTTCGGATTCTCGGAAATCGTGTTGACCTCGGCGATCGCGCTCGTCGTGCTGGGCCCTGAGCGTCTGCCGAAAGTGGCCCGCCAGGTCGGCAACTGGATGGGCCGCGCGCGCGCGATGGCGCGACAGCTGAGCGAGCAACTCGAACGGGAAGTGAACGCCGAGGAGCTGCTCAAAGCGCAGGCAAAGAGTCGGCCTCCCGTGGCGCCGGCCACGCCCGTCGCGCCGAACCCGCAATTCCCGACGCCGCTCGCGCCGAGCGCAGCGCAGGAGCCGTACCCCGACTCCGTTGCCAACGCGATCGCCGACGCCCATCGCATGGCGGCCGAGGAGCGCATCGCGGCTGCAGCGGTTGGCTCGGCCGCGGCGGTTGGCTCGGCCGCGGCGGTTGGCTCGGCCGCGGCGGTTGGCTCGGCTGCACCGCCCAGCTTGACTGCGGAGGCTAGCCCGGCTGCAGAGCGCAGCTTGGCCGAGGCTGCGTCGAGCGCGGCCCACGCCGGGCCGGCGGTCGATCATCCGTCCGCCGCCGCGCTGTCCGCCAGTTCCGACGCCGCCGTCCCCCTGCACGAGTCCACCCCAGCCAGCCCAGAAGCCTCCAAGCCCGGTTATGAGTGAGCCGGGCGGGGAGCCCGACGAGCTCGCCGAAGGTACCCTGGTCTCGCATCTGCTCGAATTGCGCGACCGCATCATGAAGGCGATGATCGCGGTGCTGGTTTGTTTCATTCCCTGCGCGATCTACATGAATCAGCTGTTCACGCTGGTGGCCCAGCCGCTGATCCACAAGTTGCCGGCGGGTGCGAGCCTGATCGCGACGAGCGTCGTGGCGCCGTTCATGGTGCCCTTCAAGCTCGCCTTCGTGGCAGCCTTCGCGATGGCGATCCCGGTCGTGCTGTACCAGCTCTGGGCCTTCGTGGCGCCGGGCCTCTATCGCCATGAAAAGAAGCTCGCGGTTCCGCTGCTGCTGTCCAGCGTGCTGCTGTTTTATCTGGGTGCGGCCTTCGCCTACCTCCTGGTGTTTCCGGCCATGCTCGGCTTCTTCGTGGGCACGACGCCGTCGGGCGTGCAGATGATGACCGACATGGGCAGCTATCTCGACTTCGTCATGATCCTGCTACTCGCCTTCGGAGCCGCTTTCGAAGTGCCCATCGCGACGGTGCTGCTCGTGTGGAGCGGCATCGTGAAGATCGAGTCGCTGACCAAGAATCGGGGCTTCGTCCTGCTCGGCATTTTCATCGTCGCCGCGTTCCTGACGCCTCCCGATGCGGTATCGCAAAGCTTCATGGCGGTGCCGATGTACATCCTCTACGAAATCGGCATCGTCATGGCGAAACTGCTGCTCAAGGACAAGCTCGCGGCACGTGCCAAGGAAGATGCCGAGCGCGAGGCTCAGGTCTGACGATCGCCGCCCGGTTCTCGTGACCCAGACGTTCTTCGGCCATCCGCGCGGCCTCGCGACGCTGTTCTTCACGGAAATGTGGGAGCGCTTCACCTATTACGGGATGCGGGCCCTGTTGGTGTTGTTTCTGGTCGCACCGGCCGCCGACGGCGGGTTCGGCATCGACGATAGAACGGCCGCGGCCATCTACGGGCTGTACACGGCATCGGTCTATCTCGCGGCGCTCCCGGGCGGTTGGATCGCGGATCGGCTGACCGGTGCGCGGCTCGCGGTGCTGATCGGCGGCATCGCCATCATGATCGGTAACGCCTTGCTCGCGTTGTCGGTCGCGCCGCGCGACTTTTACCTCGGCCTCGTCGTCATCGTGCTCGGGGTTGGACTGCTCAAGCCCAATGCGAGCGTCATGGTGGGCGACCTCTATCCGGAGGGCGGTGCGCGGCTCGACGCAGGTTTCACGGTGTATTACATCGGCATCAACGTGGGATCCGCGCTTGGGCCGATCGTGACCGGTGCGGCGGCGGAGTTCATCAGCCTGCGGGCGGGCTTCGCGGCGGCGGCCATTTTCATGGCTGTCGGTATCGCGCAATTCCATCTGACGCGCCGCCATCTCGGTACCGCGGGCCTGTGGAGGGGCGCGGCCGGGGACGACCCCCGGCGCGGCCGACCGTGGACGCCGTTCTGCATCGCCTGCGTCTCGATCGGCGCCGTGGTGCTGGGCTGCGCCCTCGGAGTGATCCCGGTCAGCCCCGTGCCGCTCGCACGCGCGGCAGCATTGCTGATCGCGGCCGTGGCGCTGTCGTTCTTTCTGTATTTCCTGCTCATTGCCGACCTCACGCGGGAGGAACGACGGCGTGGCTGCGTGCTGCTGGTGCTGTTCCTGGGCAGCGCCTTGTTCTGGTCGGGCTATGAGCAAGGCGGCTCTTCCCTGAATCTTTTCGCGGAGCGTTACACGGACCGCGCCGTCGCCGTCGTGCATTTCCTGATACCGGCGGCGTGGTTCCAGTCCTTGAACCCGGTGTTCATCGTTCTGTTCGCGCCCGCTTTCGCCTGGGGTTGGATCGCACTCGCCAAACGCCACCTGAATCCATCCGTGCCCGCCAAGTTCGCGATCGGCGTGATGCTGATGGGCTGCGGCTTTCTCGTCATGGCCGCCGCAGCGGCCGTCGCCGCGAGCGGCGCCAAGGTCTCGCCGAATTGGCTGGTCCTCACCTACCTGTTCCACACCTTCGGCGAGCTGTGCGTCGGGCCGGTCGGCCTGAGCTACTTCACGAAGCTGTCGCCGCGTCGCTTCGTGGGACAGATGATGGGCATGTTCTTTCTGTCGCTGTCGCTCGGCAATTTGATCGCGGGACTCATCGCCGGCGAATTCGATGCCGCGCACGTGGCGTCGATGCCGGCGCAGTATCTCCGAATCGTGTATTTTTCGATGGGACTCGGGGCGCTCTTGCTCATTGCGAGCCGGCCCGTGAAGAGGCTCATGGGCAACACCCCGTGAGGAAGGGGCAGCCTGACCGGCGGGCAGCGTTCAGCCGCGCTTGATGATCACATCGACGCGGCCCCTCGGGCCGACGAACCAGGATCCCAGCATGCTCACGACGCTGACGATGATGGCGGCCCAAAACGCGGCCCAAAAACCCGCGACGTGCATGCCCGGCAACAGGGCCGCCACGAGAGCGACCATGCCTGCATTGATCACGAGCAGGAAGAACCCGAGCGTCAAAATGGTCATCGGGAGCGTGAGCAGGATGGCAACCGGACGCACGATGGCGTTCATGACGCCCAACAGCAGTCCGGCCAGGATCAGCGTCCCCGGCGTGTCGATGACGACGCCAGGGACCCACACCGTGGAAAACCACAAACCGAGAGCCACGATCGCGGCTCGGAGCAGAAAACCCTGCATGACGTTCACCTCCCGGTGGACATGCTGGCGCAGGGTTCAGAAATCAAGGCCTGGCAGCCCGGGGTCGGCCTTCTTGGGCGGGCGCGGCGGGGGCGGCGGGGGCGCCTCGAGAGTGACCTTGATTCGCGCCATGAAGCGTTCCCATCCGGTCCGCATCCTCGCATACGCGGCGTCCCAGTCCTTCGAGTCGGGAATGCCGGAGCCGAGCACTCGCAGCGACGACGACCCGTCGGCGGCGCGCACGTCGAGCAGAAAATCATCGACGATGGCGCTGTCGCAGCGGGGCAGATGGGGGCCCTGCATGTAGATCAGCCTGAGGCGCCGATTGACCTCGAAAATGTCGACATGCGCCTCGCGCGTTTCGGTCCCCGATTTGCCGAAGACGAACGAGCCCCCTCGGCGCGCGTCGACGCGTGCGTCGCCGCCAGTCCAAATGCGGATCAATGCGGGATCGGTCAGCGCTTGCCACACGCGCGCGACCGGGACCCTGAGTTCGACGAGGTGCGCGTAACCGCGCGTCCCGAATTTTCGCGGAATGCTCACTGCCGATGATTCCCTCATGAACGGACCCCACTCCCGAGGATGCTAGAATCCCCCAACGCCGGGGGAACATCCATGCCTTATATTCATATCGTGACTGCGCTCGCAGTTCTGCAATTCATCGCGTTTGGGTACAAGGTCGCGGCGGCGCGCGGCCGCTACGGTGTGGCTGCCCCCGCGACCAGCGGCAACCCGGTTTTCGAGCGTCATTTCCGCGTGCAGGCGAACACGCTGGAACAACTCGTCGCGCTGATACCGGGCCTGTATTTGTTCAGCGCCTACTTCAACCCGCTGATCGGCGCCGGGCTCGGGGTTCTGTATCTGGTCGGCCGGGAACTGTACGCCGCCAGCTACGTCAAGGATCCCGCGAGACGCGGGCCGGGGTTCGGGCTCTCGTTTCTGCCGATTGCCGCGCTGTTGCTCGGCGGACTCGGCGGAGCGATTCGGCGAGTGCTCGTGGCGTGAATCGATCACCGAGGGGAAGGGTTGCTCGCAACGCGCCGCCGGTGTCAGCGCATCGAAACGCGGGCCAGGCGCGAGCCGCCGCCGGTCGCCACCCAGTTGCGCACGCGGGCCGCGTCGGCGAGCCGCGTATATTTGCCAAATGAGTCGAGCAGCACGATCACGAGCGAGCGCCCGTTCACGACGGTTTCCATGACCAGGCAGCGGCCGGCCTCGGCGATGTAACCGGTCTTCTGCACCACGATGTCCCAAGCCGGATTGGCGACCAACCGGTCGGTATTGTGAAATTCGACGAGATGCCGGCGCACGCGCACCGTATAGCTGGGATCCGTGGAGAAATCGCGGATCGTGGAATTCTTGGAAGCGGCGATGACCAACTTCGCGAGATCTTCGGGGCTCGCCACATTGTCGGATGACAGGCCGGTCGGATCGACGAAACGCGCGCTCGTCATACCGAGGGCGCGCGCTTTCGCGTTCATGGCCGCCACGATCGCGGGAACTCCGCCCGGATAGTGGCTGCCGAGGGCATGCGCGGCACGGTTTTCCGAGGCCATCAGCGCGAGGTGCATCATGTCGCCGCGGCTCAAGGTCGTGCCGACGGTCAGGCGCGAAAACCAGCCTTTGCCGAAATCCTGGTCGAACTCGCCAATTTCGATGGGCTCGCTCAAGGATTGACCCGCGTCGAGCACGACCAGGGCCGTCATGAGCTTGGTGATCGAGGCGATCGGAGAGGCAACGTCCGCATGCTTGGACAGCAGTACCGAGGAATCGGTCTGATCGACGACCAGCACACCGACGGATCTCAGGTTCGGGTCGCGCAACGGCGCCGAGCGGGCCGATGCGCACAGAACGCAGAACCCGAGCGCCAGTGCGAAGATCCCGAGTGTCGATCCCGCGGGGGTCCGATTGTTGCCAGCCATGAAGTGTTTCCCGATTGGACTTAACGTGGGACAGCTAAGCATACGTCTGTCGGAAACCGCCGTGATCTACGTCCACCTTTACAGAAAAGTGCGTCGGACGCAAGGCGGCCGTCCCGGAATGTCGGGCAGGAGCGGCTGCGAACCGGGCGCGCGCGGCCTTTCGCACCGGGCGCGCGGGCGTTTCGCACCGGGCGAGCGCGGCCTTTTCGCACCGGGCGAGCGTGGCGTTTCGCGCCGGGCGAGCGTGGCGTTTCGCGCCAAGCGCGCGCGGCGTTCGCGCCAAGCCGGCGGCCTTTCGCGCCAATCGCGCGGCCTTTCGCGCCGGGAGCCTACGGGGTCCTAAAGCCCGGCCGTCACGGCCGGTTTGCCGTTGATGGGCAGGAGTTTGAGCTGCTGCAGGGCCCGCTGTTCCTCCGAGTCCGGTCCGGCGCCAGCCGCGGCGGGAGGGTTCGAATCGCGCGGCAGCTCGATGTCCGGGACGATCCCTTTGTGATTGATGGAAACACCCGACGGCGTGTAATAGAGCGAGGTCGTGAGTTTCAGGGCCCTGTCGCCGGGCAGCGCCTCGACGGTCTGTACGGAGCCTTTTCCGAAGGTCGTGCGTCCCATCAGGGTCGCCCGATGATCGTCCTTGAGCGCGCCCGCGACGATCTCGGCGGCCGACGCCGACCCGCCGTTCACGAGCACCACGATCGGAGCACCCAAGAGGGCGTCGCCGGGAGTGGCGTCCATCGTGAAGTTGGCATCGGGCGTGCGCCCTTTTGCCGATACGATGACGCCGCCGTCGAGAAACTCGTCGGCAACCGCGACGGCCGCCTCGAGCACGCCGCCGGGGTTGTCGCGCAGGTCGAGCACGAGCCCCTTGAGCGGCGAGCCGTTGCGCTTGGCAAGCGCCTTGATGGCCGCATCGAGCTCCGTGCCGGTCGTCTCGCTGAACTGGGCGATGCGCACATAGCCATAGTTCTCCTCCGGCAGATCGGAACGGACGCTGTGCAACTCGACGCGCTGTCGCTTGACCACGAACTGCAGGGGTTCCGCGACACCGTCCCGGGCGATGCCGATACGCACCGTGGAGCCTTCCTTGCCGCGCATGCGCCCGATCGTGTCGGTCAGTGTGGTCGTGTTCACCGGGATCCCATCGATCGTCACGATCACGTCCCCGGAACGGATGCCGGCCGCCGCCGCCGGCGACCCCTCGAGAGGCGCCACCACGACGACCTGGTCGTCTTCCATCGACACCTCGATGCCGACACCCGAATACTCGCCGGAGCTGCTGATCTTGATCTCGTCGTACTCGTCCCCGTCGAGGTAGGCGGAGTAAGGATCGAGCGAAGCAACCATGCCGCGGACCGCTGCCGTCAGCAGCTGGTGGTCGTCCACGGGATTCACGTAGTCGTGCTTGACCCTTTCGATCACGTCGGCAAGCGTGCGCGCATCGGCCCACGGCAGTTCATTGCCGGGCTCCGCCGGCTTGTCGGCACGAACTCCGCGCGCCAGGCCGAGGCACAGACCGAGCACGAGGCCGAGCCCGAGATACAAAACACTGCGCGCATGGGTCTGCATAGGAGCGTCCAAGCATAACCCGCCGACCGGCTGCGAGCCACGCACGCGGCGGCGGCGAGCGCCAGGGCATCAAGGGCGGCGGTGCGGTGCGCACCGCGGCAACCCGAGGGCCCAATCCGCGGCCGGCCGGCTCCCCACGCCGCCGCGATACAAGGATGAAGGTGGCTGTTATACTCGCTGCCCTCAAAATTCAGCACGTAGCCACGGCATGCCGCGATTGTTCGAGTACGTCGGCCATCATCCCTTGCTTGCGTCCGGTGCACTGTTCGCGCTGCTGGTCGTGGTGGTATTCGAGCTGCGGGAGCGCATGCAGGCGTTTGCGGCGCTTTCCGCAATGCAGGCGGTGCGCATGATGAACCAGGGGGCGCTCGTGATCGACTTGCGCGAGCGCGCGGCGTTCGACGCCGGCCACATCGGCGAAGCGCGCAACCTGCCTGCGAAGGAGCTCGCGGCGCAGGCGGAGACCCTGAAAAAGTGGCGCGACAAGACCGTCATCACCTATTGCAACGACGGACGGGAAGGGGCCGGCGCGGCGCGCACGCTCGCGAAGCTCGGTTTCACCAAGGTGTTCAATCTGGAGGGTGGTTTGAATGCCTGGCTCAAGGACAACATGCCGCTTGCAAAGTCCACGGCGGGAAACAAGCCGGCTGCGAAATGAGCATGCCGGAAATCACCGTGTATGCCACCGGGTGGTGCCCTTATTGCCGGCGCGCCAAAGAGCTGTTGACCCAAAAGGATGCCGCATTCAGCG
>Ga0209611_10005438_pt1 | contig 21349 bp, 21 predicted proteins | sample S1TSphgellanicum_3_FD_187693 | JGI IMG/M metagenome (GOLD analysis project Ga0209611, IMG submission 187693) | Host-associated microbial communities from peat moss isolated from Minnesota, USA - S1T2_Fc - Sphagnum magellanicum MG (SPAdes) (version 2) | ecosystem: Host-associated > Plants > Peat...
TGGCGTAGCCGGAATTGAGGGCGATGGCTTGGTCGTAGTCGAGGAGGGCCGCCACCCATCTTCCGAGCCGGTTCTTCGCATTGGCGCGCTTGTAATAGGCCTCGGCATGATCCGCCTTGTGCGCGAGCACTTCATCGTACGCCCGAATAGCTCCCTCCAAGTCGCCGGATTGCAGTGTGACTACGGCGATCGCGTTCAACGATTCCCAATGGCCAGGATACGACTCGAGGATCGCCTGGTAAGCCGCCATGGCTTGAGCCAGCTCCCCTCGCTGCTCGAGCGCCTGAGCGGACCTGAATAACTCCGCCGGCTGTGGCAGCGCTGACGGTTGAGCAGCTTTAGGCTTGAAGAGATCGCGAAATTTTGGCGCCATCGCATGATGTTATCAATCTAAAGAAGCTCGCACACGCCGTCAGCGTTGGAAGCATCGACGGGGAGCCGTGTCGACTTCGCAAAGAGGCCATCAGGCGCCGCTGGTTGACGGGCACCGATGTTATTGTTATCTGCGTGTGTACATGGCAGCAAAAGACCTTGAACTCGCAAGTCTCGCTACGCGAGTTGGCCGATATTTATTGGAGAGTCACCGAAGTGTAGTGACCGCCGAGTCCTGCACCGGCGGCTGGATCGCCAAGGCGTTGACCGATATTGCGGGCAGCTCGCAGTGGTTCACCGAAGGATTCGTGACGTACAGCAACGAGTCCAAGGTGAAGAGGCTCGGTGTCCCCCGGGCCGTACTCAATAGGGACGGCGCCGTGAGCGAAGCCACGGTAAGAGCGATGGCGATCGGTGCATTGCGGCACACTGAAGCCCAAGTGGCAGTGGCGGTGACAGGCATCGCAGGTCCCGGCGGCGCGGTCCCGGGTAAGCCGGTCGGTACCGTTTGGATCGGTTGGGCGGTCCGCCGCGGACGCCACCTTGAAGTTGACGTCGAGTTGAAGCATTTCCGCGGTGATCGCGATGCAGTGCGCCGCAAAACGGTTCGAGTGGCGCTCGAAGGGTTGTTGCGCCGCTGAGCGTGCGGGTGGCGGCAGTTGCGATTATTTTTTGCTCTTTGGCCCGAATCCAATACTAACGAGTGCATCGCCGATGCTGCCGCTGCAATGGCTTTGGGCCGCGACCCACGCGTTGTGCCGCGCGAGAACTACCACGCGACGCTGGCATTTGTCGGCGACGTCGCTCCGTCGGAACTCGGTGTATTGCAACAGATCGGTGCGTCACGACGAGCGCGCGCCTGCTCCATCGTCTTCAACCGATTGGAATACTGGCGGGAGTCACGCGTCGTGGTGGCCGCGGCGAGCGACGACATACCGTCGGCGTTGGTTGAGCTATGGAGCGGATTGTTGCGCGATCTCTTGGTCGCGGGACTTATCAATCCGCCGCGAACGCCGCTGCGCCTGCATGTCACGCTCGCGAGAAAGGTCGTGCAAGCCCCTGTGATCAAAGCAATGTCGCCGTTCACATGGCATGCGCGCTCATTTAGTCTGGTGCGCTCCGATACGAGCGGTGCGCAATCGGTTTATACAGTAGTCGACACCTGGCCACTACTGTATGAGACTCCGCAGCAATAGAAAATCTCTGCGATTTCGACGCATATGGGACGAGCGTTGTGCGCTGGATATGAAATAATGTCGGCACATATTGTTGAGGAATATCCATGGAAGAGAATCGCAAAAAGGCTCTCGCGGCAGCGCTCAGCCAAATCGAAAAACAATTCGGCAAGGGTTCGGTCATGCGCCTGGGCGACGCCGCGGCCACCTATGAGGTGGAATCGATCCCCACCGGCTCGTTGGGTCTCGACATCGCGCTCGGCGTCGGCGGCATACCGCGCGGCCGCGTGATCGAAATATTCGGTCCGGAGTCCTCGGGCAAGACCACGCTGACGCTCGCGATCATCGCCTCGGCGCAGAGTCACGGCGGCACGGCGGCATTCGTCGACGCCGAGCACGCGCTCGATCCGGTCTATGCGGAAAAGCTCGGCGTCAAGGTGAACGACTTGTTGGTGTCGCAGCCGGATACGGGCGAACAGGCGCTCGAGATCACCGACATGCTGGTCCGTTCCGGCGCGGTCGATGTGGTCGTGGTCGACTCGGTCGCGGCGTTGACGCCCAAGGCGGAGATCGAAGGCGAGATGGGTGATCAGCACATGGGGCTTCAGGCCCGGCTGATGTCGCAGGCGCTGCGGAAACTCACCGGCAACATCAAGCGCTCCAACACCATCGTGATCTTCATCAACCAGATCCGCATGAAAATCGGCGTGATGTTCGGCAACCCGGAGACCACTACCGGCGGCAATGCGCTCAAATTCTATTCATCGGTGCGCATGGACATCCGGCGCATCGGGGCGATCAAGAACGGCGAGGAAGTGGTCGGGTCGATGACGCGGGTCAAGGTGGTCAAGAACAAAGTGGCGCCGCCCTTCCGGGAAACGGAATTCGAGATCATGTACGGCACCGGCATCTCGAAGGAAGGCGAACTCATCGAATTGGGCGTGCTGCACAATCTGGTCGAGAAGTCCGGCTCCTGGTACAGCTACAAGGGGGAGCGGATTGGACAAGGCAAGGACAATGCGCGCACGTTCTTGCAGCAACACCCGGAAATTGCCGCCGACATCGAGGGGCAGATCCGGGCCAAGCTGATTCCGGAGAAGGCGACGATGAACCGCGGTGGGGACGTCAAAGAGGCGTAAAGCCTTGGGTTCCCGGGAGATAGAGCCGCTGGATGCCCGCGCGGCGCGGGCGGCGGCGCTCGATGCGCTCGCGCGGCGGGACTACGCGTCCGAGGATTTACGCCGTAAACTCCTCCAGAAAGGGTACGATACATCGGTAATTGGACCGCTGCTCGATCAGCTGCGCGCCGAAAAACTTCTCGATGATCGGCGCTACGCGGAGAATTTCGTGGCCTATCACGCGGCGCGGGGCCAGGGGCCGCTGCGGGTGCGCGCCGAATTGCGCCGCAAGGGCCTCGAAGGGGCGGTAGTCGAGGACTGCCTCGATGCCTTTCCCGATTGGCTCATCCATCTGCGCAACGCCCAGCAGAAGAAATTTGGCGCGACGCCGCCGGGCAATTACGCTGACAGGGAGCGCCAGTCGAGATTCCTGGCTTACCGGGGCTTCACCGGGGCTCAAATACGAGCGGCCCTAGGGTTTGATATCGACACTACAGAAGAGACATGAAACGCGACGTTAGATTGAAATCGATGACAAGTTCGGAAATCCGGGCGAGTTTCCTGGAATTTTTCCGCAAGAACGGGCACACCGCACTGCCCTCGAGTTCCCTCGTGCCGGGAAACGACCCCACGCTCTTGTTCACGAACGCCGGCATGGTGCAGTTCAAGGACGTATTTCTCGGCAAAGAAGTGCGCGATTACTCGCGCGCGGCCACCGCGCAACGCTGCGTGCGCGCCGGCGGCAAGCACAACGATCTCGAGAATGTCGGCTACACGGCGCGGCACCATACGTTTTTCGAGATGATGGGTAACTTCAGCTTCGGCGATTACTTCAAGAAAGAGGCCATTCATTTCGCGTGGAACTTCGTCACCGGCACGCTCGGGATTCCGAAGGATCGGTTGTGGGTGACGGTCTACCAAGAGGACGACGAGGCGCAGCGGATCTGGACCGAGGAGATCGGCATCGATCCGACCCGCTGCACGCGGATGGGCGAGAAATCCAATTTCTGGGCGATGGGCGACACCGGCCCCTGTGGACCGTGTTCGGAGATTTTCTACGATCACGGCGCCGACATTCCGGGCGGACCGCCGGGTTCACCCGATGAAGACGGCGATCGCTACGTGGAGATCTGGAATCTCGTGTTCATGCAATACGACCGCTCAGCCGATGGCGTGCTGGTGCCGCTGCCCAAGCCCTCGGTCGATACGGGGATGGGGTTGGAGCGCGCGGCGGCGGTCATGCAGGGCGTGCACAGCAACTACGACATCGATCTGTTCAAGTCGTTGATCCGAGCGGCGGCGGAAATTACCGGCACCGAAGATCTCGAATCATCGAGCCTGCGTGTGATCGCCGACCACATCCGTGCGTGCACCTTTTTGATCGTCGACGGAGTCGTGCCCTCGAATGAGGGCCGCGGCTACGTTCTGCGGCGCATCATCCGGCGGGCGATTCGCCATGGCTACAAGCTGGGTCAAAATCAGCCGTTCTTCCATCAGCTGGTACCGAGCCTGGTGAAGGAAATGGGCTCGTACTACACGGAGCTGGTGAGCGGCGAGGCGCGCGCGACCCAGGTGCTCGCGCAAGAAGAGGCTCGATTCGCGGAAACGCTGGCGACCGGCATGGCATTGCTCGATGCGGAGGCCGGCAAGCTGACCTCATCCGTGATTCCGGGCGAAACCGTATTCCGGCTCTACGACACCTATGGCTTTCCGCTCGATTTAACGGCCGACGTGGCGCGCGAGCGCGGGCTCACGATCGACCAGGCGGGCTTCGATGCGGCAATGGAAGCGCAACGCGGCCGCGCGCGGGCGGCGAGCAAATTCGGTACCGACTTGCGCGACTCCGTCAAGCTCACCGGCAAGACTGAATTCTCGGGTTACGATCGCGTGGCCGGCAGCGCCCGAGTGACCTCGTTGATATTCGACGGCGCCGTGGTCGAGGCATTGCGGCCCGGCCAAGAAGGCCAGGTGGTGCTCGATCGCACGCCGTTTTACGCCGAGAGCGGCGGTCAGATCGGCGATACCGGCGTGATCGTCGGTGTGGCGACGCCGCGCCTGGTGACTCCCGGGGTCACGACCGGTGCGCCGGCGCACTTCACGGTGCGCGACACGCAAAAGATCGGCGCGTCGTTTGCGCATCTGGGTGTGCTCGACGCGGGCGAGTTGCGGGTGGGTGATACCGTCGAGGCGCGAGTCGATCACGAGCGCCGCAAGGCGATTGCGCTGAATCATTCGGCCACTCACCTGCTGCACGCCGCGCTGCGCAAGGTGCTCGGCACCCATGTGGTGCAGAAGGGGTCGCTGGTTGCCGCCGATCGGCTAAGGTTCGATTTCTCGCACACGCAGGCCGTGTCGGCCGAGGAATTGGGGAAGATCGAGGCACTCGTCAATGCGGCCATTCGCAACAACGCGCCGGCGCAGACGAAGGTCATGGCGCTCGATGAAGCGGTTGCCGCGGGTGCGATGTCGTTATTCGGCGAGAAATACGAGAGCGACGTTCGCGTGCTCTCGATCGGTGATTTTTCCATGGAACTCTGCGGCGGCACCCACGTCGAACGGGCTGGCGATATCGGTTTGTTCAAGATTTTGAGCGAATCGGGCGTCGCGGCCGGGGTTCGGCGCATCGAGGCGGTCACCGGCCAAGCGGCCTACGACTGGGTGGTGCACACCGAACAGGTGCTCCGAGATATTGCGGCGATGCTCCGGGGCAGCCGTGACGATGTCGACGAGAAGGTGCGCGAACTCGTCGAGCGCGCCCGCAAATTGGAGAAGGAGCTACAGCAACTCAAATCCAAACTCGCGACCGGTCAGGGCGGTGATTTGACATCTCGGGCCAGGGATGTGGACGGCGTCAAGGTTTTGGCGGCACAGATCGACGGGGCAGACGCCAAGTCTCTGCGCGGCGCGGTGGACCAGCTGAAAAGCAAACTGGGCTCCTCGGTCATCGTGCTCGCGACGGTAGAGGAGGGCAAAGTGATATTGGTGGCGGGCGTGTCGGCCGATTTGCTGGAGCGCCTGAAGGCCGGAGATATCGCCGGCGTCGTCGCGGGCCAAGTCGGCGGGCGCGGCGGTGGTCGAGCCGATTTTGCTCAGGCGGGCGGCACGCAGCCGGAGAAATTGGACGAGGCGCTGGCCGGCGTCGAGTCGTTGGTACGCAACCGCCTATCCATGCAACCGACTGTCTAATTGAACGGTTTGTTTATTCTGATAACACAATGCGAGAATTGTAGTTAATATATCTAGTATTCTTGGTTCTTACGGATTTCAGTATTTCCGTGGCGTCCGCAGCCACCATTCGCACGTTGCGACGCTCAAACATCGCAGATGCAACTGCCAAGGAAGCTAGGAGCTCGATTATGTTGATATTGACAAGGCGGGTTGGCGAGACTGTTATGATTGGTAACGAAGTGACGGTCACTGTGTTGGGCGTCAAGGGCAATCAAGTTCGAATTGGAGTCAACGCCCCGAAGGACGTGGCGGTGCATCGCGAGGAGATCTACGAGCGCATCAAGCGCGAGGAAGATCAGGATCCCAATTCCGGGGCCCCAAACGCCAAAATTGTCTCTGCGCTTGAATAATCTCGGCTAGCCCCCCTTTAGCTTTACCTGGACTGCTCCGGGCGGGTATCATCCCGCGCTCCGCGAATGGGCTCATGGCCATAACCGGAGAGGTGGCCGAGTGGTCGAAGGCGCGCCCCTGCTAAGGGCGTATGGGTCAAAAGCCCATCGAGGGTTCGAATCCCTCCCTCTCCGCCACTAGGCAGGAAATTGTAGTGCACCTAGTCTAAGCGTGGCTTGGTAAAGAATTTGGTCGGTTTAGGAGGGAGGGAGACGCCGGAGCGTCTTCGCGACGGCGGTCCCGAGCGGAACGCGAGGGATGAGCGGCGTAGCCGCGAACAATCCCTCCCTCTCCGCCATGTGATAGGTAAATTATTAGCGGCTTCGATCAGCCGACGGAGGCAGCAGCGAAGCGGGGATAACGCCCAAAGGGCGGCAGTCGTTCGCGTTCGATTCACGCAGTGCGCCCGTAGCTCAGTTGGATAGAGCGCCTGGCTACGAACCAGGAGGCCGGGAGTTCGAATCTCTCCGGGCGCACCATTGCATTCCGAACCTGAAATCCATTCGCGGGTTCTTACCTATTGAGATCGTAAGGAATGCGCCCCGACGTGCCGCTCGTTTTTGATGAATGGCTTCGCCGGGGCGCAATTGCAGGAGCGCTCATGCGGCCGCGAAATCCGACGGCTAGCGCACGACCGCGATGGAGTCCACAACCTTCGTCGCCCCCGGAGCCTGCTCGGCGAGCGACTCGGCAATGCCGCGCTCCAATCCTGTATTGACGAAGCCGTCCAGATATACCACGTGGTCGACTGTCTGAACCTCGATTGCGCCCGGCGGTCCCAAGTCCGGATGCTGATCTAACAGCGCTTGAACATTCGCCGTCACTTTCGCATCACTCGCACAGCCCTCGATGCCGCATTTCCCATAGGTAGCGCATCCTGCAAGTGCACCGGTCAAGATGAACGCGGACGACAACCCGGAAAGTTTTCGTAGATAACTGCTCATTTCAAGCTCCTCAGTGTTGTTTCGAACCTCACGGCGCCCGCTGATCAAATCGGTCGCTGTGTTGAGCAGAAGCATGAGCGAGTCGAGTTGCGATTCGATTTCGCGGTGCGCGGCGCAAATTACGAACGGAATAAAAGCCGCAACCGATTAGGTTCCCGCCTGCGTTGCACTCACGCGCCATACGGTGTTTCCCACATCGTCTGCGATGAGCAGCGAACCGCTTCGGTCCAGCGCGAGGCCCACGGGCCGTCCATGAACGGTCTCGTTGTCCTTGCCGAGGAAGCCGGTGACGACCGGCGTCGGCTTGCCGACCGGCCGTCCGTCCACGAAAGATACGAAAATCACCTGGTAGCCGTTCAAGGGGCTCCGATCCCAACTGCCGTGCTCACTGATGAAGGCGCCGTTGGCGAAGGCCGGCGACAGATGCTGACCTTCGCTGAACAGCAGGCTCAAGGGGGCGACGTGGGAACTCAAACCATAGTCGGGCTTGATCGCTTGAGCGACGAGGTCCGGCCGCTGGGGGTGGACTCGCACGTCCACATGACTTCCCCAATAGCTGTAGGGCCAGCCGTAGAAGCCGCCTTGCTGGATCGAGGTCAAATAATCGGGCACGAGATCGGGGCCGATCTCGTCGCGCTCGTTGACGACGGCGAACAACTGATGCGTCTGCGGCTCGAAGGCCACGCCGGTCGGGTTACGCGTGCCGGAAGCGAAAATGCGCTTCGCGCCGTTCAACCGATCGACCTCGTAAATGGCGGCACGACCCTCCTCGACGGCCATACCGTTTTCGGTGATGTTGCTGTTGGAACCTACGCCGACGTAGAGCTTTGAACCGTCCGCGCTCGCGGTCATCGACTTGGTCCAGTGGTGGTCTATCGGACCTGCGGGAAGATCGGCGAGTTTCACGCCAGGCGACGTGATTTGCGTCTGCCCCGGCACATAGTGGAATGCAAGGATCGCGTCGGTATTCGCCACATACAGTGTGTCGCCAACCAACACAATTCCATAGGGCGAGTACAGATGATCAATGAACACCGTCCGCAGCGCCGGCTTGCCGTCGCCGTCGGCCTCGCGTAGCAATGTAATCCGATTGCCGCCCTTGGCGCCCGCGCCGGCCCGCGCCTTCACTTTTCCAGCGATGAAGTCCTTGGGCCGAAAGGGCTCGGTGCCGGGGCTGTTGCTCTCGACGACCAGGACATCGCCGTTCGGCAGCGTATAGAGAGTGCGGGGGTGCTCGAGCCCCGTGGCGAGCGCCTCGACTGTAAGGCCGGCGGAAACCGTCGGTGTCTCGCCGGCTTTCCAATCGACCGCCTTCGGAACGCTCATGGGCGGCAGTAGGTACTCGTGCGGTTCGGGCAGATAAGGGTCGGCCCCATATTGACGGGCGGGATCGCCGCCCTTGGAGCTGCACGCCGCAATGGCGAGCAACGAGACCAGCGCGGCCGTCGATCGAAGAGATGACGTGTTCATGGGCGGTCTCTGTTCGCGCGGCTGTGCGCGAGGCTCCATCCTCGCGCGCCGGCGATGATTAGAAGGATGGCAGACACCGCGGACAGCAAGATCCCTTGCGGTACCACGGAACTCCACGCGTCGCGGCTATGCACGAACGCGTTGACCAAAGACAGGAAGGCGGCCGCGGCAACCAACATAAAGGAGCGCGAATTGAGCCGGCCGGCGCGCCCTGTCATGAAGTCGATCAGCAGTAAAGGGACGGCGACGAGCGTAACAATCAAACCCGCCGTGATGAGCCAGGCGGCGAAGTTTGCCCACTGCCAGAGCGCCGTCGCGTAATAGGTGTAGTCGGCGCCGAACGCGGCTATCAACAGTACACCGCCGGCGCTGATGAAGTCGCGGTGTAGCAGGGTCCTTGGGTGGCTGTGGACAATCGCGCTGGGCATCAGTTCGCCCTGCGGGTCACCCGATGAAACAAATTTACCGTAAGGCTTTTGCGCTAACATTAATGCACTCCAAAGGTTGTATTGACTGGAATGAAAGAACTATCAGAGAGGTCGGCGGCTCCGAGGTCGGTCAGCGAGAACCCGGTGTCCCGGTCTCTTCGGCGAGCAATGCCTACGCGGAGCATGTGGTCGTCGATCTTCGGCAGCGTCTCGCGCGCGTACGCTTTGAGCGCCGGGTTCGAGCCGCTCTCGATCTCCCAGCGATATAGTGACTGATCCAGAATGTCTCATGGCGGATCTCCAATATGCTGATCATGCCATCCATTAATCACGACAGGCCGTTACGACGCGATTTCGGCAGCCCCCCCAAATGTTTCAACCGAAATGCCGGTCGAACTCCGACTAAATGCAGCTTGCTGCGATGCCATGACGATTTCACTCGTAATCGGGACGCCCGCGGCCGTAATGCAGCGGCAATTCGAGTGCGCAAGCATTTTGAAATTCTCATTGGCAGCGGAAGGAGTTGGGAAATGAAGTACCGGAAATTGGGGAACACAGGCCTCATCGTGAGCGAAGTGGCGCTTGGCATGGGCAACTTAGGTCAGGAAGACACGACGCGGATGGTGAAGCTCGCCCTCGACAGGGGCATCAACTTCATTGATACCGCAGACGTGTACAGCCGGGGAGAGAGCGAAACTCTCGTGGGCAATGCCCTGCGCGGCGTGCGGCAAGAGATAGTCGTGGCAACCAAATTCCGGCTCCCCATGAGCGACAATCTCAATCGGAGCGGCGCGACCCGCGTGAACATCCTGCGCGAGGTGGAGGGCAGTCTTAAACGGCTGCAGACCGACTACATCGATCTTTACCAGGTGCATGGATGGGACAGCAATACGCCGCTCGAGGAGACGCTGCGCACGCTCGACGACATTGTGCGCCAGGGAAAGGTCCGCTATATCGGGCTCTCCAACTTCATGTCGTGGCAGGCGGCCACCGCGGTGATGCTGCAGGAGCGCCTGGGATTGGAAAAATACGTGACGGCGCAGATGTATTACAGCCTCGTCGGCCGGGGTCTCGAATACGAGTTCCAGTCATTCGCCGAGTACCACAAGGTCGGTATCCTGGTTTGGAGCCCGCTGGCCGGGGGCTTCCTGTCGGGAAAGTACAGCAGCACCAGCTCGCCTCCCGCCGGCACGCGCTTCGCGGACGCCGGTTCCTTCGTACCCTTCGACAAGACGATGGGCTACCGCGTCGTGGACGCGCTGAAAGAGGTGGCCGCCCGGCACGACGCGAGCCCCGCCCGTACGGCGCTGTCGTGGGTGCTCGGTCGGCCGGCGGTCAGCAGTGTGATCGTCGCTGCGCGAACCCCTAAGCAGCTGGAAGATAACATCGGTGCGGTAGATTTGCAGCTCTCGGACGATGATGTCCGGTTTCTGGACGTCGCATCCGATCCGGGCATTCCCTATCCGAAATGGATGGTCCTGCAACTCGATACTGCGGAAGACCCGCGTTCGAAAGCGCTGTATCCCGAGCGCTACGTGGATGGCGGTCCTTGGAAGGATCTGCGCGGGACCCGGTGGTCCGCCTGAAAGCCAATCGGCGCTGATCAAAAGAGAATTGGATATGAATGCGATCACACGCGAGATCAGCCAACTAGGATTTGTCGGCGTCGGCTACATGCAACGCAGGAGTAGTAAACGCGATCTGCTTCGAGCGGCTGCAGGCGTGTTCGCTACCGCTGTGGCTGCGAGCCATTCACTCGATGCTGCTCCGGTAGCCGCGACCGCGACTGCGAGCGGTCCGGTGGGCGCCGGGATACGAGCGGTCAAACTTTATTCGGGACCCGACCATGCGTCTCATGCCCTGGAAGGCACGATAGATGAAACGGGTCGCACCGATGTGATCGCCATGCACTTCAAGGAAACGCCGGCGCATTCCTCGGAGGATTGGCATCATAGCCCGGAATTGCAATACGTGATTACGCTGTCAGGAACGCTTGAATTTACCACCCGCGACGGTGAGACATTCGTACTGCGACCCGGCGATGTATTGCTCTCTGAGGACAATATCGGCACCGGCCACAAATGGCGGCTGATCGACGATCAACCGTGGCGGCGCGCGTATGTGATACTAAAGCCGGGAGCCAAGGATTCCTTCGTGGCGCGATTCACAACGATTCGTTAGTCAGCCCACCAGGCCCGTCTGCGCAACAGCACGCGAACCTGATGACGCTAGAGGGAACCTTCGGCCCTGGGGCGGTTACTGAGAGAGCGGATATCTCGGTACCGCGTTGAGGAGATTTCTTGAAAACGCCCGTCGCGGCGTGGGACGATGAAGATCCGTCGTCTGAGAAGCAGGTAATGTTAACTAAGCCTACCGGCACTCGTACAAGCTTGGCTCTAACGATTTTGGTGTGGTGCGGTTTGATTGCGTGCGTCTATTCGATGGCTGCAGATGACCTTGCCCAATGGGACTTCAACGTTTACTACTCGGCGGCGCACGCATTCGCAAGCGGAGGTAATCCTTACGTTCCAATTCACCCTCACCCCAGGTTGCAGGGGAATCTGACTTTTCAGTATCCACCTCTCACGCTTTACCTGCTTCAATGGACCACTCTGTTCAGTCTCGCTTCTGCAAAACTGATTTGGCTGGGACTCAAGTTAATCGCGTTGGCGTTCCTCGCATGGCTGTGGCAGAGGGATTTCGAGCGTCTCGATCTCAGTTGGAGCATTGCTCTCTTTATCGCGCTCGGCTTCAACGCGGCGCTCCTGCGGGATTTCGTGACCGGCAATATTTCCACGTTTGAGCAACTCGGCGTCTGGTTTGCCTTTAGCCTCCTGGTGCGAGATCGACCTTATGCGGCAGCGGCGATACTCGCCTGCGTCGCTCAATTCAAGCTGCTTCCGGCCGCGTTCATTGTGTTGATTCCGATGGCTAGACCGCATTATGGCTATAAGCCATTCGTCGCAGGCTGCGCGATCTTTCTGGGTCTTCTGGCTATGAATTGGTTCAATTCTGGACTCACACACGCCTATCTCGACTTGTTCAGCAACGCCAATATGCGCATGGACGATCGGGGCATCAGTAATCCCAGCAGCCTCTCACTGTTTCGCGATTCCATAGATCTCACCGCATATGTGCCAGGACTGCCCTACAACCGGGACGCCGGCACGCTCGCGTACATCGCATATCTCGTGGCGCTGATACTCTTGCTCATACGCGCCATCTGGAACAGGCCCACGATTTTTCGCAATGCCGATCCTCGTTTGCTCCTCTATTTCGGCTGCGCGCTATTCACTGTCGCGGTGCCTCGCATGAAGGACTATGCATACATATTGATGCTGATGCCGACACTTTTCGTCGTTCGCGACATTTGCAAACGCCAGATTACTCCAAATTACCTATTGCTTGCGCTAGGCCTGATGGTATGCGCCCAGCCACAGCAAACTAACGTGCCTGGATTGACCGCTCTTATTTACATGCTGCAGGCCTACATGCCGCTATTCATGGCTGCTGCCGTCATGGTCTACATTTTCGGCACGTTGGTTCGGACGAGCACCCAAGATCGTATTGGGGATCTTCCGATTGTTTAGCGCGTGCTAGAAGATATGTACAGCGCTGTCTCGTTCATCTCGGGTTGTCGCCAACTTCGATATGCAGTGTCCCAGGGCGCCGTTGCGCATCGATTTCGGAAAGGCGGACGTCAGTTTCAGTTGTCACCCCGCCGAACTTCGGCGAGTTCGCGGCGATCACTCGCTGAATCACCTGCTGCAGCTCGCTCAACTGGTAGGGTTTGCTGATCACGGCGCTTCCCGTCAGGTTTTTGGGCAATACGGCGGAAACGCTGTAGCCGGTTCCGAAGACGAACGGGATCCCGCGCTCCTTGAGTACGAAGGCAACCTCCCACGACATCGCGCCGTCTAGATTGACGTCGAGAAGCGCGGCGTCAAACATCTCGTGCCGTGCAAGTTGCAACGCATCCACCAGACGCGTTGCTGGACCGATCATTTCCCATCCCAGGGCGTCGAACAGGTCCTGCAATAGGGTCACGAGCAGAAAGGCATCCTCCGCCACCAGGATCCGGTAATGCTTGCCCTTGCCGCCGGCCCCGAGGTCAATTCCTACCGGCTCTGGCGGCGGCTCGCGTGTCTCCTCGGCGGAACGCTGCAGTAACGAGGACGATGGTAGAAACACGTTACACACGACGCCCGTCAAGTGATAGTGCAGTGTCGCTCTGCCACCCGTTTCCATGGCCAAGGCACGTTCGATCAAAGTCGTCCCAAAACCGACGTGCGTCGGGGGCGACACCAACGGCCCACCCATCTCGGACCACGACAAATCAATACCGCCATCCGGCGTGAGAATCCACCGCACCGCGACACGGCCGTGAGGCTGGCTGAAAGCACCGAACTTGGCCGCATTGGTGGCGAGTTCGTGGATGGCGAGCGACAGCGAAAGCGCCGACTTTGGCGTCAGCATCACGTTGACTCCGCTCAGTTCCACTTTCATTTGCTCAGTACTGTAAGCGTCGAGTTCCTCGCGCAAGAGCCTGTCGATCGAGACCCCTTCCCAACGGCTTTGCGACAAAAGACTGTGGGACTTCGCCATTGACCTGATGCGCCCATCGAGTCCCTGTACGAATACCGTCAGAGACTCTGCGCTGCGGCTGGTGCGCAACACGAGCGCTTGAATGTTCGCGATCGTGTTCTTGACCCGATGATCGAGCTCGAGCATCAGCAGTGCGTCGCGCTCGGCGGCTCGCTTGCGCTCATTCGCCGCCTCATTGATGCGCCGCAAGACGACGTGCAGCAGGGAGACACGGAGGTCGAAGGCGGCATCGAGGTCGCTCGGTGTCCAAGATAAGGACCGCCCCCTGACGGTTTCCTTCCACACTTCGAAGGACTTTCGCGGGTTGAGCTGGTCGACGTCCGCGGCGCCGTGCACGAGGAGCTTCTTCGGCTCTCCCGCCCAGTTGACCGTCGCGATCAGCTCGGGACGGAACCACATGATGAAATTGGACGGTTCAGGCGACACGGAGATCACGAGCAGACCTGCAGCGACATCCATGAAGGCGGCAGCGGGCGGCCATACTTCGGGGAGTCGATCGGTCGAGTAAACGCCTGGCGTCTGGATCATGTGTGAGTCGAGCCAGCTCACCAGACTCAAAATCTGATCGTGGCTCGGTGTGATTCCCAAGAAGGTCAGCTGTCCATTGACGCAAACGGCGACACCGCCCTGGCGCGTGCCGTCCCCGGCAACGGTGCCGCCGTGAATATAGTCGAGCAGATTGGGTGATTGTTGGGTCAACCCGATGGCATAGTCGTCGACGCCCGCAAGATTGAGCATGAGGTCTTGGAGCACCATCCGGCTTGCGAGCCTTGCGCCGAACTGTTCCCCCGACTCGCGTGCCTCCAACTGCAGCGAAAACATGGAGCCGAACAACTCGCACACCGCACGAAGGTGGCGCGGCAGGAGGCGCGGGGAGTAATGGTGACAAGCAATGAGACCCCAGAGTTTGCCGCCGCGGATGATCGAAATCGACATCGAAGCGTTGATACCCATGTTGCGCAGGTATTGCCGATGTACCGGCGATACGTCACGCAAGATGGCCTGGCTCATGTCGAGCGGCTCGCCCGTGCGCGGATTGTTCGTGGGTAGTAGCGGCGCCGGGTCGTAGTTGACTTGGGTTATCAGTCGCAACCAACTCTTGACGTAGAGCGCGCGCGCCTGTTTCGGAATATCGGCGGCCGGATAATGCAAGTCCAAAAAAGGCTGAAGTTCGGGTTTTCGGCTCTCCGCAATGACCCATCCGGAGTCGTCTTGCATGAACCGATAGACGAGCACCCGGTCGTACTGGGCGACTTCGCGAACTCGCTCCGCGGCAAGTTGACACAAAGCCTGCAGCGAGCCCGCCTCGCTGAAGCCCGCAATCATTTCCTGAACCGCTGTCAACGGATCGGCCGCAAATCGGTCGGCGGTGTCGGCGGCTTCGAATTCCAACACGAGAGTGCCGCCGCTGCGATGGATGCTGACATCCAGCGGAAAATCGGCTCCGATGCGCAGCAGAGGATCCAGCACATGGCGCGGTTTCTTGAGATCGAGGGTTGTGGCCAGCGCCCGGACACGTTCGATCTGATCGGCTCGAAATAGTGTGTCAGCGCCGCGACCGAGGAGTTCCTGCGCAGACGCCCCGATCAAGCCCCGACAGTCCCCGGCGGCTTGCAATACTTCGAGATTCTCCGGGTCGAGCACCAGCATCGCGCCGTGCGGCAGGATTGCGCCGGGAATATGGATCGGTTCCCGGTCGCAGTTGGTCAGATCGATATCGGCCGACAACGGCTCAGTCGCACTCATTCCGTGAAGTCCCTCCGACCGCGCAGCCGCTCAGCATCCTTAGGTACATGGAATCTATATGATGTGGACCCCCCAGGGCTAGATTATTCGGCACGCACGGAGCTCAAGATCACGCCCGGAATCCTTATGTGCGTTACCGCACAGAGCACGATTTGAAGAGGCGCTAGGTTAGCGGATTGACGCAATGACACACAGAGTCCGTTGCGGCGTCTTTAGAAAGGGCCGGTGATGGTGGAAAAGGGCAGCGATTTACTCGCGCGCATGAGTCATGAAATGCGCACACCGCTCAGTGCGATCCTGGGTTTTGCACAACTCATGGAATCCGGTAGTCCCTCTCCCACGGTTTCGCAAAAAAGAAGCATTGATCGGATTCTCCAGGCCGGGTGGTATCTGGAGAAACTCATGAACATGACACGTGATCTGGCCCTCATTGAGTCGGAAACGTTGTCATTGTCGCTGGAACCCGTGCCGCTCGCGGCGGTCATGCGGGACGTTGAGGCCATGATTGAGTCGCACGCGCAAATGCGAGGTGTCCGCGTCACTTTTCCACTGTTCGAAGCCCCGTGCTCTGTGTCTGCAGATCGAATCCGGTTGCAGGATGTGTTGGGCAACCTGTTGTCGGCCGCGATCGATTACAGCGAACTGGGCGGAACGGTCGTCGTGACCTGCGAGACGCACAGCGCGGAATGGGTTCGTATTGGTTTCAACGACGGTGGCGAAGGATCATCCGTGGAGCAGAGCACGCAGTCTTTTGCAATGGACGGAACGGAGATCGGTTTGCTGCTCGCCAAGCGCCTCGTCGGGTTGATGGGAGGCACCTTCGCTGCGCAAGGCGTTGACGGGCCGAGGAAAGTATTCTCTTTCTATCTGAAACGCATGCTCGTTCCCATGGCCGCCGCCGGCCGTACCTCGACCCACTCGGACTTCGGGGAGACCGGTATCGCCAATGGCGGTCGACCGCAAACTCTGGACGTCAACCTCAATGCTTTGGAAACCTAAGCGGACAATACCGGCAAAGGATAAATCACATGACGCTTGACCCGTCCGAAATTCTCAGCGCGAACATTCTCATCGTGGACGATCAGAAGTCGAATGTTGATTTGCTGGAGCAATTGCTCCTGAACGCCGGTTACGTTCATGTTTCTTGGACGCTGAACTCACGCGAAGTCTGCGCTCTCCATCGGAAAAAAGGCTACGACCTGATTCTGCTCGACTTGCAGATGCCTGACCCGGACGGATTCCAGGTGATGGCGGCCCTGCGAACCAACGAGGCGGACAGCTATCTTCCGGTGATCGTGCTGACGGCCCAACCCGCTCACAAAGTGCGCGCGCTTCAATGCGGGGCCAAAGATTTCATCAGCAAACCGTTCGACCTGCTCGAGGTGAAGACACGAATTCACAATATGTTGGAAGTGCGGCTGCTGTACAAAAAGCTCAAGCATTACAATGATCTTTTGGAACAGAGGGTGCAGGAGCGAACTGCCGAATTACGCGAAAGCGAGGCTCGCTATCGGTGCCTGACGGAACTGGCCTGCGATTGGTACTGGGAGCAGGATGAGACCGGAAAGATCACCAAGGTGACCGGTCCGGTCTTGGAGATGCTGGGCATTTCGGTCAACGAGTTGGCGGGCAAAGAAGACGACGCGATGGGCGGCTGGGATGAGGTCGCGCGCGTGGAGCTCAAGTCGAGGATTGCCGCCCGGGAGCCCTTCCTGGGTTTTGTCTTGGGCCGCGTCAACCGTGATGGCTCCCAGCAGCGATACCAGGTGAGCGGCCAGCCGATGTTCAATTGCTCCTGTGGCTACATTGGTTACCGAGGAATCGGCGTCGAGCTCACTGCATTGACCTAGAGCTTGGACCGTCAAGCAAGCGCCATGCCCTTACCTGATAGCCCGGAGAACAATCACCTGCTCGCCGCGTTGCCGCAGGCGGAGTTCCGGCAGCTGGCGCCGCATTTGGAACGTTGCCCGATGCGGCTCGGTGAAACCCTTTACCGTCCCGGCGAGCGATTGCAGCATGCGCATTTCCCCACGACCGCCATCGTGTCGATGCTCTACGTCATGGAATCGGGGGCATCGGCTGAAATAGCGAGCGTCGGCAACGAAGGCGTGCTGGGAATTTCGCTGTTCATGGGCGGCAACACGACGCCAAGCTCGGCGGTCGTGCAGACCGCGGGTATCAGCTACCGGCTCAAGGCGGATCTGCTGCAAGAAGAATTCAATCGACTCGGCAACACCCACCATTTGCTGCTGCGCTATACGCAAGCACTGGCCGTGCAGATTGGCCAGACAGCGAGCTGCAATCGGCATCATTCGATCGAGCAGCAATTGTGCCGGTGGTTGCTGTCGACCATCGATCGCCTGCCGTCGCGCGAGGTCGTGATGACTCAGGAATTAGTCGCAGGCATCCTGGGAGTGCGTCGGGAAAGCATTACGGCTGCGGCTGCAAAGTTGCAGCGCGCCGGCGTATTGAGTTATCGCCGTGGCCACATCACGGTCGTCGAGCGGGTCGGCTTGGAGGCGGTGGTTTGTGAGTGCTACACGGTGGTGAAGCACGCCTACAGCCGCTTGCGCGCAGGCGGCCCACGACGCCAGAGCCGGCCTGCAGAGGACGGTTACCGGCAATCCAGTGATGTTCGGAAGTCCCAGCTCGGCTAAAGGCCGATCATATTCAGGCGGGACCGGATGTTGGCAACTGATCCCGCCGACGTGTCATAGCGTCGCAGCACACGGAATGACTTTCAGTTGATGATGCAGACCCGCGATACTCTTCATGAAGGCGTCCATATCGAGGGGATGATGAACCTCGTCGATTTGCCACATCCGTCCGTCGTCCATGACGAGGAAGATCACGTAGACGCTGCAGGACTTGACCCCGAACCACATCGTGGGGGTGCCCTTCGCCATGGCGGGTCCCGCCATGTCGAGACCGACGATGTCGCCGCTGTCGACTTCCGGTTCAGCGGCGTGCGCCGTCAGTGTGAAAAGAGTGAATGCAAGACTTGCTGAGAGCGCTACAAGAAATTTCACGGGTGAATCCTTTGGCATTCGAGAAAAAACACGGTACCGGCAACTTCGATCAGCATGGCGGTGCCATCCGGACAATCGCGCGCCGGGCTGTACGCTTGGCGAAAGAGTTCCCATTCCTGCCGATGCGGCAGGCCTTGGAATCGCGTTTTCTGGAGCTTGGCGGTGTCGTCGGTCTTACTCGACACTTCAGCGGAGGGGCTGTCCCCTGGGTCCGCTGCCTGAGTCATGGAATAGACCGTGCTGAGAGCAAAGACAGCCGGGGCGAGGGCTAAGATTCGTGATCGAGACAAACTATTCTCCCATCGATTTGAAACTAACAACCCCCCCCGATGAAGCTCGTACCATTCGATGAGCAGATCAATGCACGTTCCGTACCAAGATTTTTTGAGGTGATTCCGCGGGTGCGGCCGCCGTTAATGGAAAAAAGTCTTCGACACTCTCGCTCGGATGCACTGAATGAGTTCATCAACTGTTGAGTGTCGCCCCACCCGGAGGCGGTAGGACCCGACGCAGCATTCTGTCAAGTGAGGATGTGGACGCGTAGCGATCGATGTCGCCGTGCATAGGACCGCCGTACTAAAAATGCGAAGCATCAGTGGAACAGGTCCGCGTCGGCCTGTCGGGGCGGTAGCGCACGTAGCCACCGGCCGCTATGCCTGCACACGGGCCAATCTCGTCGTGCCAGGCTCTGGAAATCGGTCGCCGAGCCGCAATATCCAAGGCGTTCCGGCCCCCAATTGAAATTTTTGCTGCCCAGGGGCGGTCTTGTATCGGAGGGCTGCCCCAATTGGCCGGTCCCTTCAGGGTTCCCGTGATTTTGTGACTCCCGATGAGGCGATTGCATGAGCATTAACAGTCTTATTCCCACGAATCGCAGAGCATTTTTGGCGCTCGGCTTGGCCGCCGCCGCAGCCGGCACGTTCTTCGCCAAATTGTTCGCCGCTACCCCGCCCACTCCCGCCGCCGCGGATTCGGGCAAAGAAGTTTCGATTGAGAATTTCTCCGCTGCCGGCAAGAGCGAAGGCATCGTCAAGGTCGCCAAGATCGCGAAAACGGATGCGGAATGGCGCGCCCAACTATCGTCGCTCGCGTTCCAAGTCACGCGTCAAGCGGGCACCGAATACGCGTTCACGGGCGAGTACGCCGCCAATCATGCGGATGGCATCTATCACTGCGTCTGCTGCGACACGGCGCTCTTCGACTCGAAGACCAAGTACGATTCCGGCACCGGATGGCCGAGCTTTTGGCAGCCCATTTCGGCGTTGAATGTCGTGAAGAGTTCGGATACCAGCCTTTTTATGCAGCGCGACGCCATTTCCTGCCGCCGCTGCGATGCGCATTTGGGCCATGTGTTCGATGACGGTCCACGGCCCACCGGCCTGCGCTACTGCATGAACTCGGTGTCGCTGCACTTCACGCCGCGCGCCTGATCAATCCATTTCACTGTTGAACGGAGTCGTCGCTATGAATTCAACCAAGAGTCGTTGGACCAGTCCCCTTCTGGCCGTGTTCGCCATGGCAGCCATCGGTATCCTCATCTGGCAATCGCCGCTCTACGGCGCCGAATCCCCGGTGGTCATTTCGCCGCCCGCGATCGACAACCCCAAGGCGCCCGGTCCGCCCCAGACGGCCGTGCTGGCGGGTGGTTGTTTTTGGGGTGTGCAGGGCGTCTATGAGCACGTGCGCGGCGTCAAAAAAGTCGTTTCAGGTTACGCGGGCGGGGACCAGGCCACCGCGGAGTATGAGACGGTGAGTTCCGGGACGACCGGTCATGCCGAGTCGGTGAAGATCACGTTTGATCCGGCCGAAATCTCCTACGGCCAGATTTTGCAGATCGCATTCTCGGTGGTGCACGACCCGACGCAACTCAACCGGCAGGGACCGGATACGGGGACTCAGTATCGCTCGGCTATTTTCTACGCCGACGACACCCAGAAACACATTGCCCAGGCTTACATCAAGCAACTCGACGAGTCGCACGCGTACCCGCGAGCGATCGTCACCCGCGTGGACCCGCTCAAAGGATTCTATCCGGCGGAGGACTATCATCAGGACTATTTGTTTCACAACCCGAACGCGCCCTACATCGCCTATAACGACATTCCCAAAGTGGAAAACTTCAAGAAGTTATTTCCCGATCTGTATAGCGAGCGTCCAGTGTTGGTGAGCGCGCGGTAGACAGGGTAGGCATCAATCGGAGGAATCGGTCAGGCGACCAAGGTCGGAACTTCTCAGCAACACCTCGACGGCGTTGTTGAGACCGACCGCATCCTCGTGGTCGAATCGAGCCAATAGCGGGCTATCGAGATCCAACACGCCTAGAAGCGCGCCGCGCTGGATCAAGGGCACGACGATCTCGGAGCGCGATGCGCCATCGCAGGCAATGTGTCCCGGGAATTCATGGACGTCGGGCACGACGATGGTCTCTCTGCGCTGTGCCGCGGTACCGCAGACGCCACGACCGAGCGCAATGCGGACACAGGCGACCTTGCCTTGAAACGGCCCCAACACGAGCTCGCCCCGGTTCATCAGATAGAACCCCGCCCAATTCAGGTCGGGCAGAGTTTCGTACAACAACGCGCCCATGTTGGCCATGTTGGCAAGCCCATCGCGCTCGCCGGCGAATAGCCCCGTCAACTGTCCCATCAGGTCGCCGTAAATCCCCGTTTTGCTGTATGTGTTCATCAGCGCCGCTCCCCGCTGACCTGCTTGCCGCCGACCCACGTCTCCTGCACCTTGATCTTCCAGATATCGGCGGGCGCAATCTTGAACAAGTCGCGGTCGATGAGAATGAAATCGGCCCATTTGCCCGGCTCGAGCGAGCCCAGCGTCTTCTCCTGATGC
>Ga0209611_10005440_pt1 | contig 21345 bp, 23 predicted proteins | sample S1TSphgellanicum_3_FD_187693 | JGI IMG/M metagenome (GOLD analysis project Ga0209611, IMG submission 187693) | Host-associated microbial communities from peat moss isolated from Minnesota, USA - S1T2_Fc - Sphagnum magellanicum MG (SPAdes) (version 2) | ecosystem: Host-associated > Plants > Peat...
TTTTTTTTTTTTTTGTGGGTTTTTTTTTTTTTTTTTCCCTTCCTGAGTTACTGATGAATTGAGTTTTTGCTGTTATTGGATTTCTGGATTCAGTTGCTTGCTGAAGCTTTTGGAGCTTTGAGGCAAGGGAGGACAGACACATGGGTCGGTAGAGAGAGAGCAGACAGAGAGAACACAGAGAACACAGACTCAGAGAGAGAGAGAGAGAGAGAGAGAGAGAGGGTGTGTGTGTGTGTCTCTCAAGAGGGTGGGTAGGAGTGTTTTGACACAATGAGTGCGACACTACCGATCACAATGGGGTCCACATCGACTTCGATCACAGTGAAGGAGGAGCAAGAAATGAAGAGCAGCAGCAGCAACAGAATGACGCAGCGGGGCGCCATAGTTGCTCTCTCCTACATGGTTATTGCAGGTGACTCTGTTCCTGTGTTAGCCTTTCTGCTGGCGCAGACTTTTGTTGGATTTTGACACTCAGCGTTTTTTTTCCAAGTCTGTATAGTATCACGAGAATCACTGCTATTGTAGTTTAGGGTTTTGAGTTGGGGATTAGAGAAAGGAAGAACGGGGGAGCAAGGAAAAACTTCACCACCATCAACTAGTTGGAGTTTGAGAATAAAAGACAGAGAAAAAGGGGAATCGGTTCCTCAAGTTTTGTTTTCTGCAAATGGGTTTTTTTTTCGGTGGGAGTATGTGTGTTGCTCCTTGCTGCTGCACATTCTGATTTGAGGTTGAAAGCTTTTGTTGCAGTGCTGTTGGTTATGTTTAACAAAGCAGCGCTTTCGAGTTACAAGTTCCCATGTGCAAATGTCCTCACAGTTATGCAGGTAAGCCCCACCTCTCTTGCAACTGAACTCTCAGGGATTAATGCTGTCAGACATGACATTTCTCCCCTGAGAGGTCAAGACAATCAACCCCCGACATCAATATCAATCTGTCTTGATTGATGTCAGGCATTTCTCTTGAACTCTCAAGGGATTGATGCTGTAAGACATTTCTCCCCCAAGACTTCAAGACAATCAATCCCCTGACATCAATTAATCTGGCTTGGTTGATGTCAGACATTTCGCTTGTACTCTCAGCGATTTTGTTCAGGACTTCCCTCGTGTTGTTCGTGCATTCTTGTTCAGACATACAACAGAGGGAAATTAGGTTTCAACTGCTGCAAATTGTGACATCGGTTAGATCTGTGGCATAGGAAAACAAATCAAGTTTTATGGAATTGTGCTTGAAGGTTGTAGCTATGTGACAATTGTGGAGTTGTTGATTTCATAAAAACTAAACATTGATTGGGGAGATTGATGGGATGGAGGGGAGCAGATGATATTGTCAACGGCTGTCCTCTTTGTCCTGAGGAAATTGGATTTTATAAAATTCTCAGACGACTCGCCAAATGGCAAGGCAGCAGTCAAGCACTTTGTTCCCTTTCGGATCCTCCGCCAAATCTCCCCTCTTTCAATTGCTTACCTGTTTTATATGGTACTTCCAACTCTAATGGGTCAGGCTGCACATGGCTTTTATATTGGCTTATCTTTTCCTATTCCCCTAGAAGCAACATGCAATTATCAGAAATTGCTGTTTTTTTATCTGAGAGCTTGGTTTATGGGTTGAGTGTGGTTGATGAACTGTACCTCTGTTACTAATCATGATTTGTGTGGGTATCCCAGAGGATCTTCCGTCTGCATTTTGATGGGATTTTATGTCGTGGTAGGTGGTGGGCATGGCGTCAATAAGAGGTGTGAATGTGCCAATGTTCACCACCCTACGCCGCACAACTGTTTTCTTCACCATGATAATGGAGTTTGTGCTTGTTGGTCAAAGGCATTCCAATCCTATCATTCTTAGGTCAGTGGCATCTCTAGACCCTAAGTTTTATTACCAAGTAAGTTGCTTACCCTGTGAAAATTATGTGGAATTTTGTTGAGATGATGTGAAAAACGATGTGAACAGTGTGGCCATCATTGTATTGGGAGCCTTAATAGCGGGATCAAGGGATTTGTCATTTAAGCTGGAAGGTTACTCAGTTGTTCTACTCTCCAACCTCACGACAGCCATCTATCTTGCCACCATTGCCCGTCTTGGTACGTAATGTAAGTGAACCCCTTGCAGCTTGTGCTTGCCTGGTGCTCCTGTGTATTGCTCTTTTCCATGAATGAATGCGTCCCACAATGATGGTATGGAGATCAATGGTTGACAGTGCATTGATTGCTGAGCTTGTGAGACTGGGTAATTGAGCTGCAGTAGAAGCATCTTTGACCTATGTAGGTAGGGCATACTGACTGATGGACATTTTCTTGCTTTTGTTGAATGTAGAGAATGAAGTGTAGATGTGGCTGTACTGTACTTTGTGCTTGTGGGATGCAGACTTTGGGTACAAATGGTTGTGATCTTAAATGTATGCTGTCAGCAGTTTTATATTACTTAATCAATGGTGTATTGTAAAGTGGGGATGAGAAAGTGCAGGGTTTGATTTTGTGGTTTTCTCTTGCCAGGCAAGACAACAGGACTCAATAGCTTTGGCCTCATGTGGTGTAATGGTATGAGACCATAGTATCTGAATTATCTAATCATTGCATGACCTTGTGGATGTTTGAGATGGTCTGGACTGGGTCAAGATAGGTTCCAAGCTTATTGTGCATAACAACATGTGCAGTAGATGGTCTTGTGGGTCCAACCCTAGCTTACCAGAAACAGTTAGTATGCACTTGCAAATTTTGAGTTTTGTTTCTTGCCATTCTGATTGCAGCTGGAGCAGAAAGGTAAGCTTTTAAAAAAAATTGTCTGGATGTATTTGCAGGCCTCATTTGTGGACCAATTTTGATTCTTTGGATCCTGTTGAGTGGTGAACTTAAGATGGCCCTTAACTTTGAATCCATTCATGTCCTGGGCTTCCAGGTACTATATGTTTATGTGCATTCATTTCCATAGTTGCAAATGACACATTATCTACCGCCTTATGAAGGGGTTTTTGTTTTGACCTGGTCTTAGATGTAGAGTCTCTTTGCAACAGTCAGGTTCTAACCAGTGGCCAATTTTGATGCATAAAGCACCCCATGTGTGTCAAAGTCACATCTGTTCAAGCATTCTGGTGGCCTCCAAGCTTCACTTAAAACTATGCTCTTACATGGACAAAGGGGCCTTATGACAGGGTTTAGGGGTGAGGGCATGGGTCATCTATGACAAATCGTGATCAGAATTGCTGAGGAACTATTCTTGAAACTTCTGTTGAGTCTTTGATTGGCAGAGTGTGTAAACAGTGTAAGCATTGAAAGGAAACAATGGGTGATGCCGGTGCAGGTAGTGATGGCCTTATCATGTATGCTTGCATTTTGTCTTAACTACACCATCTTTCTCAACACAACCCTCAATTCGGCTCTTACTCAGACAATGTGTGGCAATCTCAAGGTAAAATTTCCTTCTCTTTGCATCATTACAGAGCTGCACATGAGTGTCCAGTGGTTGTAAATATGAGAAAAAGGACACTAGATAAAGTAACCTAACATGGGGGATTGATTCAGCCCTGAGGCAGGTCAGTAAAATCTAATCCCCTCAAACTGAGTCCATGGAACACTTTCTGTCATGCTCTGTTATATTTTGGTCAGCTAACAATGTCAGAGGTTTGCATGAGGGTTGCCAGGATTTGGGTACCGTTTTGTTCGGATGGATTTGGTTTGGAGGCCTTCCATTTGATTGGGTACAAATTAATTTTCTCTATCCTTCCTGTAGCTTTGCATAAATTATCTCAGATGTTTCTTTTTTGTAAAGATTTTGTTCCTGTGGTTAACATGGTCAACGTTTCACACGTGCAAAGGTGTAGGCATGGTTCTTTTGTTCTGTTGGACTACAGTGTGCCGTCTGCTGTTTTATGAACACATTGTAGTCTAATATTAGCTTACAGTGTATTAACATGTGGTGGGTTGGTGGGTTGCAGCTCAATGTGCTAGGGCAGCTTTTAGGATTTGTCGGGTCAGGTTTGTACGCATACTGCAAGTTGAAAGGGAAATAGTTCACCCTCATATTTGTTCATTATGTTGTGATTACAAGCAGAAAAAATATTATTGCGGACTTTGCAAGTGATGTTTCCCTTCAAAACTTGGGTGGTGATGTAGCCAGGTGTAGCTTTACCTGACATAATTTATTGGGTAAGATTGTTGAAAGGATGGGATTTCAAGACCTATCCATTCCTTGGATTACCACAATCAAAGGAATTGTGAGCTTTAACCAAAGCTCAACTGTTGACACTCTTATGAAAAAAGGAGTTTCTTGGATCCAAATAGATGGACATGTCTTCACCCTTTTTATTAAGTACCAAAGCATTCTGCCTTATATCAAATGCCCTCATGGTTTCAGATTCCTTGTTGAAGGTGCTTGGGTTTTCACATTAATGGATGTTTTGTTTTCTGGGTACTGCATTTTATTTGGGGCACTTGCAAACTTGTATTTCTTCTTTTTTCTTTAGCTATCTAAGCATCATTGAGTTAATCCTGTTACTGCTGGTCTTGAAACAAGAACTCAGTACATTGGGTAATGTTTGGGCTGTATGATCTCCTCTACAATTAGAATGTTGTAGGAAGGTCACACAAGAAAGATGTACCCATGAGACTCTCTTTCTCAAACTAAACAAGGGAGCAGGCAGAATGGGGAATTCTTGGCAGCATGAAAGATAATGTAGCACAGTAAATGGTACCATTGCAAAACTGTTCTTGATGGCTTCTTAAGTCTTTTTACTTGACCCTCTCAATCTGGTCTATACTGTCCAGACTACATGGCCCTGCTAAAACACCTTAGAAAACATGACATGCAGTGTTTCTGTCTTTGATTCCCTCTACTTGTCATTGTACAAACCATTCCAGCAGCACACCTACCTACAGATCTGAACCACAATTCAAGAATGTGTGACAAGTGCACATACCTCATGGACACTGCTTATGACTTAGCACTTTTTTATTGAGGCAGATTACACAGCCAGGCCACTGTTGAACAAGAAGTAATGGGTATTTGAAACTTTGTGCAATAACACACCCTCTATGCAAAAATATAATAGCATTCCCCACTGTTAACTCACTAGAAGGAAGAGGGATGAACCAGCTCTCATTCATCCATCCCCACCTAGTTGACAAATGCTTTGATGCCTCTCTAATAGGTTTCAGTTTTTGCTTCTGAATAGCTTCAGTTGAACTCAGGATCATTTTCTTGCTGGGCATATCAAAGATGGTTTGTAGTATCAATGTGTGCATACCTCCCTACATACATAGACAATTTTATGTCTCAACTTGATAAGAAAGCTCCTCACTTCCATCAGACTATACAAGTGATCAGTGTTTAATTGAGCAGAAGGAAATGAGTGATACTCTACAATCCAGTTTGTTGCTGCTTTTGAGTTTTGCTGACACTCTGGAGATCACCTTCCACATCTGCTGCTGTCCCCAACCTCACTATGTCCTCAACTAAAATTTTGCCATCTGTCAACACCACATTTATGCATTATACATCAGTCAGACACAGCATTCCACCTTTTGGCACCCATTTGAGACATAACAAGATGTCTCAAAATGATTTTGATGGTCACCAAATAGCATACTCACACTAGGCAGCCCAATTGGAGATTGTTACACTACATACTCAAAACAGCATTTCTTCTCACAACTACACTACAAGTCTGCATCTACAATTATGAAACTCTGTAACAGATAAACCAGAGTCAACAATTCAAATGCTTCAAATCTTGTTGACAGCATCAGCTTGTGGTTCAGATCTGTGGGTAACTGTACAATTCTATACTAGGACTAGGAACTGATTCAGGCTTGTGACAAAGTATATTGTTCCCTTTCTGTCAGTAAATTTCATCAAACCATTGACAAACTAACAGGGTACTAATTGTGGGGATATTTACCTGGATCTTTAGCAAGATTACTAATTAGCTCATGCACTGACTCCTTATCAAGACTGTCTTTGAGAAACATAGCTGCTGCTGCAACCTCTTCAGCTGTCACCTTTCCGTCATAGTCCCTAACATCAAACACAAACATGATCCCAGCTACAGTCATGGAGCTGTTTGTATTCAGAAGTGAAACAAAACCTGCTAGCATGAAGTGGACACCTAACATCATCTTCAGCCATGTAATATCTGGTCTGTAAAGTGATCTCATCAACCACTTCTTGGATGCTCTAGGGTTTAACATTCTCTTTCCAAACTGACCATAAAAGTGGTCATGCATTACAGGGCTATCATGTGTCCTTGGTTACTCCTGGCTTTCCACTGTTTACAATGGTTCCAATAGTTTGAAATGACATACCTGTCAAGTATCCTCCAACGATCACCAATCTTGATGTCTACATCATCAAGCTCCTTTTCCAGCTTATGTAGCATTGCATCCACCTGTATGATCCAAATCCCAATGAGTTATAGCATATTTGTACATTACAGTGATGCAACACTGAAATCACCATCCTTCCTACTGTAGGGATGTTGCCATATAAACAGCTATCTCCTGATATAATTTTGCAATTCATTGCCCAGAACAAGGTCTGAAACTTTTGCATTCTTTGAGATCATGTTTTACACTTCTATATCACTCAACACCTATAAGTGCTTTGCAGCAGTTGGAACATCCCCAAGGAAGGAATTGTAAACATCCTGACTCAATAAAAGAATGAATAAGTTCTGATTTCCTTGTATTAACATTTTACAGAACTGTCACAAAACTCAAATGAAACAATTATGTGGCCATCCAGCAAGTACACACCCTCTCAATCAGGGCAGACGAGATACGATCTGCAGGCAATTGCTCCTCATGTTCCTTCACTGCTTCACGGGAAGAGTGGTAGAAAGCATTACGAGCCTCCTCTGCACCATCTGTCCCCTCCTTTTCAATCATGCTGTTGTAGAGTTGAATCTGCAGAGTGAATTGGCAAAAAGGGTCAGCTGAAACCTCTGACTTAAGGAGGGTGATTATGCCATAAAAATAAAATCACTCTACCGGGAAGCAATGAAGCAACAAAGAGAAAAAATGTAAAGGAGATCTGGTTAACAGCTCAAAGAGACACAGACCAAGGTGTACACTCATACCATGACTAAAATAACAGCCTAACCGACTGAGGATATTCTCCTTAGTTGCATAGAATTGTGAAGATAGGCAGCATGACAATTTTGGTTATTGTATCCAAACTGTACCCAACAGGAGCCAACCACTAATCTCATAGTAGAAAGAGTAGGCAACGGTAAACATATAGAGAGTGTTTGAATCACCTCATTCTTCACAAGCCTGAGAAATTCTCCTCGCTCCTTGCTAACAGACTGGTCAAAAGCAAAAATGGGAAATCACCGTACTGATAATTGTACAAGTAACATCATGAATATCACTAAGGCCACAACAGACTGGGAGTGAAAAAAGTGAGGAGTTGGTGGTGTAAATGAGATGTGAGGTTTACTCACTCTCCCTTACACACGAACCACATGTAACTACCCCTACAACCTAGATTGGATATTTCAAAGAGAACATGCAAAATGCATTTGGACTGTATCTGAGAACATTGTAAGTGGGTCCATACAAAGGTTACAGTTCTTTCCTAAAAAGAACCACCTCAAAGTATGCGAAAGGTCAAACAATGAGAGAAATGGACTCACTGATGCTGATGCCAGCACAGCAAGGGCAGCGCTGAGTTTACAGAGCTCGTCCCTTTTATCAAGGGTTTTGGTTTGAGCCAAGTGTTGTGCTTCACGTGCAGTTGCAAGCATCTTATCACGAAGTGCACGATCCTTTTCATCACTTCCATCCTCCACAGTTGTGCCCTTCTCCTCCTGATCCACTAGGGCCTTCTTTGCCTCTTCCTGTGCAAAATAGACCATTCACAAGTACAAGGGGGGGAGTATGATTCTCATATGATAGCTTGCTTGCAAGTGATTCTATGACTTATAGCCTGCTCAGAATACTTCATGAGTATGCCAAGAATCCATGCCTTGGTGTTAGTTCAGAAACCTTGTACATGAATTAACAATGTATTAATGTATTAACAATGTCCCTCAGCTAGAAAATAATCAAGACAGTGATTTCATTGTTGGAGAAAGTAACAAGACCTTAATGAGTGCCTCCTGTTGCTGCAAAAACTCCAGCTTGCGCCTGCGCTCTGCAAGTGAATCTTCACTTCCAAGCGCTGTGACACCAACAGAGTCAATGACTTCATCTGGCAGTGATGACAATGTGGCTTGCACGGCTTCTTCTGGCTTCATTCTGCCTGCTACCAGGAAAGCTCTGCAGGACATCATCCATTCATCAATGTCTACCTTTACCAACAAATTGGACTGCTCCAACCTCATCAAACAAAACAATAATTGGGAAAATGCTGTGCCAGTGCTTGAAGAGGTTTTGAGGATTGGAATTGACCTGCACTGTCTCTGGGTAGTACAGACATTGCAAATTACAAATCATGTACAGTGCAAGAGATTTCATTCTGTACCTTGACAAAATAAGGAGAGAGGAAGGAACAGAGTGGTTCAGAGACAAATCCAACCAATCCCGCAGCTACATTGATTCCCACACACATCAACATGAGTCATCTATGCACTAAACAAGAATAAGCTTAGAGAATAAAGTTTCAAAAACATGGCCATCCAGAAATCATTGCGATATACAACAGATTCCACAATCAGAAGCTCAGCCCCAAACATAAATGGACAGAATCAGCAGAAGATGCACTGGCAAAAGGTACCTGCTGTCGCATTTCCTCCACAGACCTCAAGCCCAGCATTCCCCGCTCCCTGCAAGCTGCCCGGAGCTCTGGCTCTGAGAGAGTATCCAGACCCTCACTCTGGATCATCCTGTCATCTTGCTTAATCCTGCTCCTCCCAGCCCAGTATCAAGAGCTTGTCCTTTCACCCAGACACTATTTCTTTCATTAATTCAGGACATTTGTACCATCCACTTAGATCATTCAATCATGAAAAGCAGAGCACTTAACAAATAGTGCAGCTAGTCGGCCAGTTCATGGGGCTCTGTTTGACTTCCATAGGAACTGACAAAACATTGCAGTGCAAAAACTGCTTGGCTGTGCTACAGACCTAGAAGTTAGCTGTAAAATGAAGTCAACTGCAAAGCTGGTGAGACTAGCTCTGACCATAAGCAAAGTGAAGATGAGTACCATGACAACTTGTTGCGGAGACTGTATCGTAAATAGGCATCAGTGCCGTAGGGCTGAATATTCATTAACTTGCACATACTCACCAACCTTGGCCTGCAGTTTCACATACCACATCAATGATATAAATCTGAGAATAGACAAAGGTACATTTATACTCTTACTGAGACAGCCTCTCAGAGCCTGTCACAAAACTCCCAAGTATGAAAAGGTGACCTCATTGGCAAATGATAATGTTGATAACAATTTTGACAGTCAAATGGCAGGATATAAACATCTTTATGGATGTTTCCCCAGATGTCCCAGAAAGTGCAGCCATGTCAAAAAGATAGGTTAATGAAATCCCTGTTAAATGATCAACATGGTTGGGTAATCTACCCTACAACAAGTTAAGAATTGCAAACCTAGTGATGATATTCAAAACTGACTCAGGTTGATGGACCTATCTACTGTAGGAAAACTACAATTACGATGTGACCTGATAGCTCTCAACATACCCTGACCCAGTACAGAGGGTGGGGCACATATGCACCTGCTGATATTGTCAAGAGTCAATTCATCGTTGAAGAGCTTAGCAAATGCTAATATATCATCGTTCTGCACTTTTCCTCCTGTTCGTACCTGACCATCCACCAGAACGTAAATGAACTCTGACTGTACCACTATTTGAATAGCTAAGATGTTGCAACTGTTACTGTTACTATATAAATAGTACAGTGCTGCATATGTTGACAACTCAAATTTACACTCCAAATTGCATGAGGAAGTTTGACCATAGAGAAGCTTAATCCTGCCCTTCCAGCCATAGAAGGGGGATTCTACCCAAAGAACAAATCATCTTCTTTGATACCTAGAGTTTGCAGACAAGCATGCCAGAAACCAGAGAACATGCTGTAGGTGGGAAGTGGAAAGGCCGTGGGAAACCTTCTGCATGAAACCATCCAGATCATCTGCAGTTCGACGAAGATCAGAGCGCTTTGATGTTTTGAGCTCTTTTGCCATCTCACCAACTGTGTCTTGTAAGAACTTGGCATATTGTATCCTTGCATTCAATCGCTTCTTCAGTTCCTCCTGGAATAAAAAAAGCCCAAGTATAAATCATAGTCCTTACATGAGAAGATTAAGACTGGTTATGGGCAGATGGATTACAACAGGAATCTTGTGCAAACATGTGTTGCAAAAGTGACCCAATAATATGCTTGGATGTGATTACAACTATATTTGCATACATGACATGAAGTTTATACTGTGTGAAGGTCCAACAATTGTGTCGAAGAAATGAGTGAGTGTACCTGCTCCTTCATTTTGTCTTGAAATGTGGATGGTAACATATTGGGGAACAATCTCAGTGCAAAAGGCAGCAAAAATTCCATGAAAGGAACAATGATGAACACTGCAAAAGGAACAAGGCGGAAAATGTCGGCTGTAGTGCGAGTTAGCTGCTGCCTCTCTCGCCGGGAAAGACTCTTCCCACTTGCCAATTTCAGCAAAAGACGTGATGAAATTTTCACATCTGCCCACAGAAGTTTTGTGCCTGCCCAATAGTGCTGCAACTCCACCCAAAATGCTTTCCTCCATCCAGCGATCTTGTTTGCCCAGTCTTGTCTGCCACCCCAGTTTATGAAATTTCAGCCCACAACTCATTGGCCCGTATGCAGACCAGACCAAACGCCAGTGATACCTGCATAATACTACAGTTGCTGAATACTACTCTACTAGTAATTGCAAGACCAGCAGAAGAAGAATCCACAAGGATTCAATGTTGGTCCTCTTATGACCATGACCACACCACAGCAGACATTTCTGGCCCATAAAGAACCTTCTCCAACCTCAAGCCTTTGCCTTCACGACAGAAGCCATGCTCACAGAATTACTGTGAATTTCATAAGGCATATCAGTAGATAGCAATAAACTTCAAAATAAAAAAGAGAATGCGAAAAAGCCCACCTACTCATTGCTGCAATGGCTCGCAAGGCTGGCCCAATACCAAAGAAAACATTCCGGATCTTGATCAGCCATCCATCACTCTTCTTTGAAGGCTCCTGTGCCTGTCTCGCCTTGGCCTTAGCCGAGCTCAACCCTTCCACCGCCTCATCACAATCCTCTGGTGACACATCCTTCTCCTTCTCCTTGGTCTTCTTCATCTTCTCATCCTCATCCTCGTCGTAAGCCACGGCAGTGGCGGCATTGCCAAGCCTGGCTGCCTCCTCTTTGATCCGGCTGTAAGTCGCCATCCATCTCCCCTCCTGGAATCCCCGTGCCAGATAAACAAAGTTCTCGGCAGGAATCCCCGTCTCTCCTCCCAACGCTGCAAAAGGCAATAACTTGGTCCCGAGCGGCGTAATTCTTCCATCCTTGATTCTGCTGTTGCTGCTGCTGCTGCTGCTGCTGCTGCTGCTGCTGACGTTTCTTCTTCTCCTTCTCCTTTCCTCGTCTTCTTCTTCTTCCTCTCCGTCTCTATCATGACTCAAAACCCTGTCGACCAAAATTGGCAAACCCTTATTACTACTCTCTTGCAATCTCAAGTACGGCCTCCACAACAAATACGAACCCGGAAACTCCTCCACCACAACACGAGCCACTTGCCGAGTCCTTCTCCGCGGGATGCCAAGAAGCCGTGACCCCATGATGATCTCTCTCTCTCTCTCTCTCTCTCTCTCTCTCTCTCTCACGCACACTATTTTTCCCTCTCCCCTAAAAACTCCTCAACTTCTCTTACTTCAACAAGAGAAAACACATCGCCCTGATCACCACAGCAACATCAACAAATCCCAAATTCAACGAATCTTAGGACTCACAGTAGGTTGTTCACCATACACAAATCCTCCAGAAAATCACATTCCAACCAGCCCCATCATTATCACGATGATCGTCACGGTTCTGATACTGCTATTTCTTCTTCTTCTTCTTCCTCTTCTCCTTTTTCTTCTTCTCCTTGCAGCAGATTTAGGGTTTTAGGTAAACCTCAAATACCATTTTATTCATATCCCACCTTGAGAGAAAAACGACGCAACGTCTTCTTTCTCCACAACGGAAGGACGGACTGACGGACGGAAGGACGGACGGACAGACAGACAGACAGTAGGGAGCACGAACGACAGAAAAGGAAAAAAACCACAGCGGTGAGCTTTGCTGCGACGATGTGTCATAACCCCGAAGAAAAAGCAAAATCCCTCTTTTCTTTTCAAGACCCAAACAAAAAACACAAAACCAGAAAACACAAAATTGATGAAGACGACGAGTTGCAAGGATTTCCTGCAAATTCCAGACACATTTCTTCTTATTCTTCTTCTTCTTCTTCTTCTTCTTCTTCTTATTACTAGTCAAACCCAAAATTTGATGAGCGATCTATCTTTTGATCAGCAGCGATTAGTAACCAAATGTTTGACGATTTTGATTCTCGTCTCTCCATCTCCGTGGAATGCGCGAACAAATCCGCAACGACAGAAGGCGAAAGAAAACTGTCGCCGCTGCACTGCACTGCACTGCCCTGCCCTGCCTGTGAACCGAGAATCGTGGGACTCCCACGAGTTTTTTTGCCTGGTAGGTAGGTAAGTGCGGCGGAAGCCCAAAAGTCTGTCCACTTACCCTCACCATGGATGATAACCTAACACTCACACACACAAAATATATATTTTTCATCCATTTACCTTCCTGATCTTAGCTTTTTTCATCCATGAAGTTGTCTTTGGACTACGTAACAAAGCGAGAGCAGTCCAGTTACAGGAAAAAGTCTCGCCTCTCACATAGCCTCTTTTCATCCATGTACCTTCTCTTAGCCTAGTTTTCATCCACGAACCTGCTACTAGCTGCCCGTTACTTGTTTTTTAGGGTAGGGTAGAGCAGGGTCGAGTACCGTGATGATAATTTTTAAAATCTAAAAGGGCTTTTTTTTTTCTTTTTTCTTTTTTTTGGGACGGGCAGCGGAAGTCTCTGTACGGAGGAAGGAAGGGGAAATGAGAAGGGATGTTTCGCGTGGCAATTGTTGGCGATTCTACGGAGGTCATGGGTGACGTGGGGCTATATATTCGGATTGGGTGGGGTCGGTCTTAGGAGGAATTTTCCTCTTCTCTTTGTGGATTTTGCCAACCTTCTTTTTTGGGGGTAAAATTTGGCGAAAATGCCCAAGAAATAAAGTTACATATTCCCTGTTTTTTGGGGGAAAAAATCATCCAAAAAATGTAACAAATAATTTCCCTCAAAATAAAAAAAATATCAATAATATTCTTGCCAATTAAAATGTTAAAATACATCAAGAACCATGCATCATATTTAAAATATTCATTTATTATTTAATCAATAATTATACAAGTCAAATCACATTGTTCGTGAAATATATTAAAGTTTATATTACCTTCACAAATACCCAAAAATTACAACAAAATGTTAGATCATAGTATAGGGGCAACTTCCACTCATCTCTATAGTGATTAATTAATCAATTTGGAAGATTTGCATTTCGAAAATAGACTATTTTTCAAATATTCCAAAACATTCTTCATTTTCATACACAAAAAATAATAATAATAAATGAAAAAATCTTTGAGAAAAAAATAATTTCTAAAAATTTCAGCATTTCTAAAAATAATATATGCATAAGATGAGCTCATATTGCACAATATTTCCCTAAATGGTATTTTGGAAGTGCCTAAGGATGTGTAATTAATCTAGTCACAATTCACATTGGAGAATTGATATTTTGAACTCTTGTTGGTTTAGGTTTAAACTAATTAATGTTTAGCTCCCTAAACCCTAAACCCTAAATTTGAAACCTCTTTGTTGATGGATTTGGAAAGGGTAATTAAATGTTGACATTAACCACCCTACATCATCAGTTTTTAGTGGATGAAATAATGATTTAAAATTTTAAAATTCATGAATAATTCATTTAAGTCTAATTAATGGTGGGAATAATAAATACAAATGGTCAACTTGAATTTTAATATGAAAAATCTGAATTTGAAAACAAATGTATGTTAAGGTAGTTTGGTCAAAGGGTTTGTTGGTTAATGCATTTCAAGTTATTGATATTGGGGTTAGGATGGTCTTTAGATCAAATGTCATATCTATAGCCAAATTTGGCTAAATTTTCACAAGGATGGTTGTCATTTTTTTTTACATCTTCTTGTGGACGATTGCCACAAAAGCCACATTAAAAAATTCCTCAAAAAAAAATTTCCCAAGATATGATATATTGACAACTAAAGTTGGGTTTAGTTATTATTGTTCATATAACATGAGATGTAGATTTAAATTCAATAATTAGATTAAATAAATGACTATTAATAAATGTTTGAATGTAAATATGTGTTAATCAAGCATGGTTTGCATTCATTTTTACAAAAGAGGACAATACGATTGTTCAATTACAATATATTAATGAATTTGACAATTAAAAAAACACGGTGAAAATTGAACCAACTAGAAGTTCACATGGAAAACAACACCAATTTGTGAAAATGATCATCATTAACAATGATATAATAACATATGCATATGAAAAATTACATAATATGCAATCAATAAACATTATAAGAAAAGAAAAAATAATCGTGTGAAGAAAACATCATGAACAATCACTCTAAAAGAAATAATATTTGCAAAGACTGCATTACCATGTAACTCCATGTCCAAAGCAACTAATGTAATATTAACATGTGATGTACATTACTTTATTCCAATTAAAACCCATGTCAAAAATTACCTTTAGTTCTAATCTAGTTTTTAACAAGTCACCATGTTCTCACAAATTTTTGGTCAACATTATTGGATTTTTATGATTGTCCAATCAATGTCATTTTATTTTAAATATAACTTGCAAATAAGTTCCAAGTTGAAACTAGCTTATAATTTTATTTACATAAATAATATTTTTAAAAATATTTCCATGTCTAAAAATCAAGCAATTTTCTGATAGTTGCAAATGGCAACGTTCCATTTTAAAATGTAACTTTTTCGTTGTCATCTAGTTGCATATTGGTCAACATTTAAACATGTCAACACGTTCCTACAAGTTCATGGTCAACATCTTTTGATTCTAGACATAAGATTGTTCACTTATGTATAATTGATCAATAACAATTGAAATGCATGTGAGCCCATAATGCATGTGATTTGTGAATGTAGCAAATGCCAATTAGCACATTATTTGCCAATTCATTCATGTGATAATTGTAATATGCAATTAGATTTCAACTTGGAATTTGAAATTTTGGTAGGAAACCCCTAGCTAGCAAGTGCCACATTATAGTAAATTAGTAGATCTCCCCCTTCACACTAATAACCTTCAACAAATGTGCTTACTTTCATGCAATTCAAAATAATAATAAAAGTAAAAAGTATTTTATAAAAAACAACTCGTGAATTTCTTAGTATTTTTCGTGTTGTGATTATCATATGGATACATAGTTGCATTTACTTTTGCCTCTTTGGCTTTCAATTTAGAATTAATTGTTATACATTTTTCAATTATCATTGTTCATTTAAAAAATATGGAATGAAGGTCCATGGATTTATATATATATATCAAAGGAAAATTAATGGTCTCTCAAATGGTGTCAGGGGTAAAACTCCTATTGATTTTTGATTTTGTAACAAAATATGTGTTTAAGGTGGATTCCCTAGTTCTCACAAAGAAAGAGGGTGTGAAGGTCATAGGATGGGATTATGATGAATTCCTTAAGTTGAGTTTGTGGACATGTCAAATTACACAAACAAAATAACAAAAAGTGGTTAAAAGCAAAATGGTGAATTAACAATTTGATTTGAAACACTTTGGTCCAAAGGTCCAAAAGACTTTGGGATTTACAACTCCCAAAGTGGAATCCACTTGGGAATGTTGGAATTCACTTTCTTGCAATCCTTCACATTTATAAGAATGTGTTCAAGTTTCAAGACATTTTCCCAACCTACTTGCCTCGTCATGTCAAGCTTTGGTCACAAGTTCAAACTTAAGGTTGTGACAAAAATGGTGAGGCAAACTTTCATTTTGATAAAAATTGACTTGTAAAAAATTATGAATAGCATCAATGATAGTCTGAAGTGATGATGGATTTGAAAGCTCGATGAAAAAATTAATGATGACAAACATGTTGTGGTCTTTGTTTGCATTAAAAAGCTTGGATTCAATTTTTGGGGTGAAAAACGGAGTTGAAGTAAAATTAATTTGTTTAAACACACATTTCATTTTGTGTTTTTGTCATAACTTACACTGTTTTTATGCTATAGGGCATCATTGCCAATGTTTGAGTTCATCAAAATCAAAATTGTACATACAAAATAAGGTTATTTCAAAGATGAAGTGATGATTATGTTTGAAAAAAAAAACTAGTTTAAAAAAAATGCATGTGATTGTATATTATATTGTTAGTTTCTTAATTGTTGTGTCACTAAATGTGTTGTTGTTAGTTATGCAATAAATCAAATCAAGACATGTAAGAAGACAAATGTTAAAACAACAAAGGTGAATCATTACATGAAATTATGTAATGAAATTTAACTTCAATACTCCAATTATATGATGCATTTCATTTTGAAAACCATCATTGTGTGTCAGTGTAGGTTGTAATTTTTATTGTATTTAATTGTTATTTATTATTTCTATTACATTTTAGTGATAAATTAGTTATGATGATTTGTGTATGTCAAGTATTAAGAAGTTTGTGTTGTTGTTGTTGTTGTTGTAGGATAGTTCTATTTAGTTTGAAAATTTTATGAACATCCAAATGTTTTTTGCATAGTGTAAAATTATTTGTATATTATTAGTTTTTTTTCATATGTGAAATTGTATCACAATGTCCAAAGTGAACAAGTTGGACCAAAAAAAGTGACACGAAACCAAATGTGGTGAAATTTAATTTCAATATTCTAATAATTTGATGCATTATGTTTTGAAAACCACCATTGTGTGTAGATTATATTTAAAACTATATCTAATTACAATGTGTGATTTGAGAACTTATTTCAAGTATAAATTAGTTACAATAATTTGTGTATGTTGCTTGCTAATGAAATTAGTTGTATTGTACTTTCAAAATAATCATATTTAAGTTGAAAATATGGACATCCACATATCTTTTGCATTACAAGGTTACTTCTCTGTTATTGATCTCATTTCACATATGATATAATATCACAATATTGTGGCTTTCAAAAGTAAACAAAGTGGAATCAAGAGTATGTGATTGTTCCATTTCGTCAAAATAAAAGAAGACATTTCACAAAATGCAAATACAGTCCATTTTGTGATTTGAATGATAATATTTGATTGTTGGTTCATTATTTTCATGATGACCTTTTGTATGGGAAGAATAAAACCTTTGCCATAAATAACAAATAATTATAAATATAGTCAATTTGTATTATATTAGAAATGAGCATCTTTTAAATGCTTTAATAATATATTTTCAAACTTTGAATTTCAATATAATTTTGTCAATTTCATGTTATTTATCAATATTAATGGAATGCATTTTTACATTGTATATCACAATGGACAACTATAAATGTTTGTACAAGCTTCAAGGTCTATTAAACATGATGGTGAAAAATGGTGACATGGTATCACGATACTTACAACATCATTAAAAAATGTCATCATTATTTTACATTAATTGCATTTTGCAAACATTATATCCATGATCAATTCCATTAAGGCTCACATGATATATAATAATTGCCAAATCCATTAGTTGATAAAATGTACTAGAATCTATTATAAATTAATAGCTTTACTCACAAAATAATATTTTGTTAGTTACATAATAGTCCATTTTTTGTCATAAATAATTGATATTAGTATCATGAACATTTTTGAAAGTTACAACTTCAATTTTTACAATTCGAACGTTTCATCCATAAATGAACAATGATCCATCTAAATGCCATGTTGGCATTGACCCAAATTTTTTCGCCAATTTAACATGGCACCAAAACTTCCAAATGCAACCACAATAAAATTAACCAAATGATTGTTGAATGCAATGAAAACATGTACATCCATAACTTTGAAAATCACCATTAATTATGTATAATGAATTATTCATCCATATTTTGGAGTTTTATTTGTTTATTTGTGAAATTGGAATTTTATGAATTTAGAATTTTTTCATTGTGTTGGGAAAATCCTTTTACATACACAAAACATTTTTTAAATAATGTTTAAAACCATTGATATAAAATTGAATGTAAGTTTGGGTAACAAAAAATGTTCACAAATCCATTGTAACCTGTAATATACTACATAAAAAAGTCAACATGTGTGTTGAATCACTCAAAAATCTTTTAAAGTTGGATTGGATAGGATTTTCATTTTTGCATTGGATCTTGATTTTTGAACATATGTAATGGCTGGAATATTTCAAATTTTATGATCATGATAAAAAGATTAATATTAAATTTTATTATAACGTAGTGTTTGATGCAAAAAAATTAAAATTTTTATCATGTTAAATGTGTTACAGTTGGTTTCAATATTGATATATATTCCAAAATATTATATGAATGATTGCTAAATTTGGTATTATAAACCAATATTGTATGAAGGCCATGCATGTGTCAAAGGCAATCATTTGAAATGATTCCAGCCCTTGCCAAACAAACTCCTTTTACTATGTTTAGAGCCTTTTAGCTTATTCATTTGATTTCAAAATTTCAATGATGTTGAAGTCTATGTGGTATTAATTATGGTGTCACATCATGTTTGTTGCGATTGATGATACTTGATAATTGAATCTTCCATTGAAATATAGGGGTAGTTGTAAGTGTTCATTAAAAATAAAAATATCAATCATAAGCCTAGTTGTAAATTTTTTGTTTTCTTCCTACTGAATGAAACAACAACAAAAAATATTTGAAAAAAAATCATAAACTATGAAGCAACAAAATGCTTGTGTGAGCTTCTTTTAAGGTTTATAATTATAGTAAAAAAAAAATCAATTATGTAATTAGTAAGTTTGGGCTTGAACATTTTAAACAAGTTGTTCTTCTTGTTATGTTTTTCTTTTCTTTTATTATCACATCTTCAATATTGACATTTGTCTTTTTGAATCATTACATTTCCAAGGCAAATATGTTTGAATGGGAAGAATGCCCATTTGTCTAAGTAAAAGACATTGACCATGTCATTAATAATGTACTTTTAGACTACTATGTTTTGAATTTATATCATAATTTTGCAAGTATGTCACCATATTCTTATTTGCATGAAAATGTCATACATTGTGTAAGGTATGTTGTTACAATTATAATTAACATCAAAGGTGTTTTTATCAAATGACATGCTAAAACCATCAAAACTTAAGGTAATTTTGTGTGTTTAAATAATTTCTTAATCAAAGAGAAATTTGACTATGACAATTGAAACTAAACAATTGAATTATCCATTGCTAATAACATTACATTCATTGTACCATTTGATTTTCCTATCAAGTTGATTTTCCATTCAAGAAGCATTGTAAAAAAATTTGCAAGATGCATGTACCAAGGTCTTTTTTAAGAACAATTATTACCTTCAATGTCAATGGCAAAATCCATGGCAAGTTCGAATTACATTGGTGGCTAATGAAAACTCTCATGAAGATACTCAAATTGTATCTACATTAATTGTTCATAATTGTTTGGTCATGTTTAATAAGAACAATATTTCCCCAATATGTTTTTATGTCTTTACATATATGTTACATGTGGGATTTTCAACAACATTCCAAGTTGGGTTCCAAAATTTGGTTGCTCAATTCCATAAAAAGCAAGATTATACATCACATATTAAATACATTGTTGTTAATAACAATGAAAATGCTTAACTTTTAATTATTGATGTTTCAATTATCACCCTTGTGTTATCTTCTTTGATAAAAAAAAATGTTAAAAAGAGGTTTTCAATACCCATGTGAAATGCAATGGTCACTTTGTTGCACACAAGGTATGATAATATTAAAAATTGTAAGTTGTTGTGAATAATTTGGTAGATGTTAAATTGCATTTTCATTGTTGTTATTTACTATATTCATTATTAAGTCACATTATTTTTTTCATTTTTAAATATTATTGTCCGTCAAGCAAGTTGATGGTTGTATGATGATCAATTAGTCCATCTATTATACTTTACAAATGAATGTGTTGAATGTAGATTCAATGACATTTAGTGACAAAAAAATGTTTTGTGATTTTTTAATTTATTTAAAGTTTCAAAACTATGCTCCTTTTTTTGTGCATATTAATGCCATAATCAAAGTGGATAATGTTGTTCCATGCGTTGCCCATGTGAAAGGTCCTTAATTGAAGTCTTTGTTCATGTTAACAAAAAATTGAATTTATCACAAATTATACAAACAAATGCATAATCACAATTGAATTACTTGTTAATCTAAAAAACATAGAGGCATTTTCCATTACAACCTTGTTTTTAAGCTTGTTGGATACAATGAAAATTTGAAAGCTATGTGCCACTTATTGTGGTCTCAAATTCTACTTGAATTTTTTTGGGGTTAAAAACCCTTTTTTTTTTGTGGCCCTTCGCATTTTTGTAATTAGTTTGTTTTTTGTTACAATATATTTGTGTCCACATTAAATAACAAAAAAAAACTTTCTTTTGTATTTTTCACCACATGACATGCACATTATTAATTTACAACTTCATGTAATATATATATAAAAGTTTAATCTCAAAATATTTTATGAATGCATATTTACAAATATGTACATTTAAACACTTACACAACCATCCATCTACACAAATGGTATTTGCCAACTGGTTGAGCTAGCACTCAAGAGATCAATCAAAACCAACAATTGTATCTACAAATTTTAGCTGCAATAGTAGAATCTCCAAGTAGACCAAAACCAAGCAGCAGAGACCTAGAGGCAATTGACCTCTTGGTTTCCCGCCCCCTGTTCCAGAGAGAATCCTCAAGGTTGGGGCTGCTACCCAAAGGTGGACTTGCAGCAGGTGGCCATTGGTGCTAGATGGATCAAGGCCCCTTTTGCATCTTCACTGGGGCAGTTTCATGGATCATCCATCCTTTACGGGCCACCTTCTGCCCATGATCATGTGAATCATCTGAGGCCATGTTCTCCTGATGGCTTATATGCCCATTGGGCACCTCTTTCTCAATTTCTGTGTCAAAATTGCTCATGACAATTTGGTACAAATATTGTGAATTGGCTGCTCCAGTGCTTTGGACCATACTTGAAAATATGCCATCTTGCTTCAAA
>Ga0209611_10005441_pt1 | contig 21345 bp, 17 predicted proteins | sample S1TSphgellanicum_3_FD_187693 | JGI IMG/M metagenome (GOLD analysis project Ga0209611, IMG submission 187693) | Host-associated microbial communities from peat moss isolated from Minnesota, USA - S1T2_Fc - Sphagnum magellanicum MG (SPAdes) (version 2) | ecosystem: Host-associated > Plants > Peat...
ATAATAAATTTTTTTTTTTTTTTTTTTTTTTTGACAGCTCGAAGTTTTGGAGGAGGCTCCTAGGCTGCTGTCCTGCTGAAGGTGTTGAAGTTGGGTTTTGGGTTTTAGATTTCCTGTAGCTTTGTCAAGCTTCTGCTCTTTTGTTTCTTGTAATAGCTCCAATTTTTTGAGTTTCCAGTAGTTTTTGTGCAGATTGGGGGTCCTTAGTACTTTCTGATCATGTTGCACAGCTTCTTCTTTATCATTCCTAGTGGTCGATAGGTTGAGATTTTGGGATGCTTAATAGACTTTGCGATGGCACTCATGCAGCTACTAGGCGGCTGATGATGCTGCGCTTAGAAGAAGTTATGTGGCTAAGTATTAGGGTTTGAGACTTTGGAATCCCTCATGAGCTGCACATCAACTGATCACACATGACTCTTTTTGTTGATTCCGCGAACTTCTCAGACTACTTACTGCAAGGATTTGAAAGGAAGGGTAGAAGAAGGGATGCAGCAATGCTCATATAGAACCGATTCTCGTGTACATCTTGTATGATCTCCTGGATTTGGGTTGCTAATTTTCGGTTTCAGAAGTTGAGAACTTTGAAGTTGAGCTCCAGCATCAATGACGGCAACCCCGTCGTCTAGTATTGTGTGGGTTTTCAACAGCCAAGTTCTCCACTGCAGTACTACCCCTGCCCTTGTCATCTGTTTCTTTGTTGCATTATATACAACCTTAGTGAACGTCGAGCATCTTCTCGGCCTGCGAGACGTTCAAACAGCGACGTTGCCGCCCACATCGTCACTGCAAAGCCAAGGAGCCGGCGGAATTATACGTGTGTTTTTAGGCAATGCGTCGCCGACAAATGTTACTGTAGAGGAGGAGAGCCGGCCGGATCATCGCGGCTCCCGTGCAGCATGTGCTGGTCGACAGATTTACGTCTACAAGCTTCCGCCACAGTTTAACCAAAAGCTTATTGAGAGCTGCGGATCGCAACCAGGGTGGCGGAACATGTGCTACGATCTGTCGAATCAAGGACTCGGCGCACAATTCGACGTACCTGAAAGCGACCCACTTGCGAATGTTTTGCTACCGAGAACCGCATGGTTCAAAACCAACCAGTTCAGCCTCGAGCTTCTGTTCCACGAGAGGCTGAAATCGTATCCTTGTCTAACTGATGACCCCGAGCAAGCCGCGATGAGCTACATTCCGTTCTACAGCGCCCTTGACTTGACGCCCAAACTGTTCGAGAACAGTGTCGCAGTCCGAGACCAGCTGAGTGAGCGCCTAGTGGGGTGGCTTCAAAGCAACCGGCATTGGGAGACGAGCGGCGGCAAGAAGCACATCATGGTGCTCGGCAGAATCGTCTGGGACTACGTGCGACCCGTGAACGTGTTCAAGCCGGGTGCTGCATGGGGTAACGCTTTGTTGAGTCTCCCAGAGCTTTGGAACGTGACTAAGCTCTCAATCGAACGGAATCCTTGGGACTCAGAGCAGATGGCGATACCATACCCAACCTCATTCCACCCTGCTTCCGACGTTGAGATGGTCGCTTGGCGGTCTACGATTCGCAACGCCAAACGGAACAAGCTAGTCGTCTTCGTCGGTTCTCCACGATACAACAAAGTTGGAGGAACTGATCTGCGTCGCGAACTGATGCGTCAATGCAGTGGAGCAGGTAATGCAGACTCCACTACTCCATGGTCAGACCGCGACAACAATACCACAACAGCAGCTGGGATGGCAAATATCAACAGGACTAAGGACCCGTCGAGGAGCTGCACTATGGTGTTGTGCAATGTGGTCGGGTGCGCGCGGAACCCACAGGCACCCATTCGCGCATTTCTGGAAGCCGTGTTCTGCCTGCAACCTCCAGGCGACAGCGCCACTCGCAAGAGCTTCTTCGACTGCCTCATCGCCGGCGGCATCCCCGTGTTGTTCGATAACATGAGTGCTGCCCAACAGTACCAATGGCACCTCCCACGCAACACCTCCTCCTACGCCATCACTTTTAACAGGAAACAGGTACGTGCACGCCCCCGCCCCGCCTCTCTCACTCTCTCTCTCTCGCACTCTCGCCCGCTCACTCTCTCTCTTTCTCGCGAGCGCGCCCTCCCTCTCTCCCTCTCTCTCTCTCTCGCAGCGTCTTCGCCTCTGGTTTCCTTTCCTTCATAGCTCAGTGGTTTTCTTACTTGGGGTTCATGGCCATTTTGCAAGTGGTTGTGGGTTCGATTCACTCCTGGGTCACGCTGGATTACTGCTCCATTTACATACGTTTGAAAGCCAAGTCAATTAGAGGTACTTAATACTAAATGCCAGCGTTGGGCGGTTATCGGAAACAAGAACAGCCTCGGCGGTTATCAGGGCGGTTCTTAGTGTTCATTGCTAACAAAAATCAACGAACCAGTTCTCACTATATATATATATATATATACACACACGACCATAGTTCACACTATTTTGAAGAAGAAAACAAACAACTGCTTATAAACCTGCTGCTTCTTTACCAGTTTCTTTCATGACAAGTGCAAGTTCTTTGAGGGTTTTGAAACAACCAAAACCAGAGGTTCTTTGAAGATTTGAAATAACTGAAACCAGTGGTTCTTCATAAATTCAAATAACCGCACAACATTGGTCAATGTTGCTCACATACACCATCCAATGTTGCTCACCCCTAGGTCATTTCAATATGAGTACATGGGAAAAGATGATAGAATGGTCCTCAATTGTAATATATTGTGTTGTTGTTGATCACCCTGGTTTGAAAACTGCATAGCTTTGGATAAATGAACTTATCAGCTAGTTTGTTCTTGCATGAAAAAATGAACCCATCTAATTCTTGGGTGAAATGATACTCATTAGTTGTGCTTCTTTAAGTCCCCTGATGCCAGTGACAAGAGATTTCAATGTAAATCTTGTCAACATTGAAAAATTTGTCATTGCCAATCATGGGTTAACTACGATTTGATTGTGCACCGTGGTCAAAGCTAAATGTGGTTACTATAATCCTTATAGGTAATAAACTTTGGTTAACACCTACAATTTGATAGTGCAAACAAATAATGTTTTGAAAGGCTTCAAGAACTTAACATTTGAAAAACTAGTTGTAGTTTTGTGATTTCAACCTTAAAGCATAGTCAAAATGCCTTTTTAAAGTGAAAAATCCCCAAGACTTGCATGGACTAGAGCAGTTATGTGTTTTGTTGATAACATATTTATCATGTTAATCATATTTATCATACTACCTATTTTGCAGGTAGTGTCTGGGGAATTGGATATTGTGAAAAGACTCTTGGAGATTCCTCATGAGGTCATCACCTCCATGCAAGCCACCATTAATGACATGGTGTCACATTTTGTTTACCAAAAGCCAGGCTCCAAATTAGCCATCAAAGATGCATTTGATTATACAATTGATCATCTCCTACAAAAATTTGGTGCACATGTGACCATATGAGGAAAATGTTCACAACTCTTGAAACTATGGGTTTCACATAGATATCCTTTAGAATTTTCACTGGTTGAATGTGTGATTGTAGTGCTTGCCATGACAAGGGTAGTGGCCCATTGGCATCTTTCCCATTTCACACTAGTTGGGATTTATCTTGTATAATACAAAATATATCCAATCTATCCATGGTTTGGATATTTTTACAAGCAAAGACATGTGTACAATGTTGGTAATTAATTTGAAAACAATTTATTATTTTCAACCAAAAGGATTTACTTTTGAACAATACATTTCTTGTCGAAATGCACTTTATGCCTTCATAAAGTTGCTATGAATATTTAGAATAAGTATATTTTAGAATTTATGCCTCAAGTGTGAGTGATTGCAGGTATTTGAACCTTTAACATTTGGCAAACATGATTGTTTTGGAATTTGATTCTACTGAAAAGTGAATTTGAGGATTCAAACCTCAGCCCAAAAGCACAATTTGTAGGCATGTGGTAGATTCATAAACTACATTTTAATAAAATATTTGAAGAGAATAATAACCCAAGAAAGTGGGTAATCCTATGGAATCATAAAGATGAATCAAGAGTCAAGAGAGATAGGATATGGAAATAGAGAGCCCTTCATTGGCATAGCCTTTCATGAATATGGTGCGATCATGATTCATGCACAACTCTCTTTATGAAATGACTCTATGCAACATTAATTTAGCCAATTTTTTTGACTCATTAGAGTAATGTGTAAAGTATATCAAACTGGGCGGTATTGAGCCACAGTTTTGCCCAAAATGGGGTTGACATCAAAAGTCAAGATGAAAACAGGTTTTCTCACTGAAATTGAGCATCACATGAGTTTCACACCCAGTTTTGGATTTGCTTCATTTACGCCTTCATTGTGATCATATCCTTCATGATATCAAGTTTTGTCACAATAAAATCCTACAAATCTTGTGAACTGATACCCAGTTTCATGAAACAGTCCCAAAACAGTACCCAGTTTCACTCACTACATGGCAAAATTCAAACTGAGGATGAAACATGGATTCTTAGGTCAAACTAGGGCCCGAAGGTAGCATGACTTATTGTCCTGCAAAAGAACGCTTATAAGTGTGGGCAATATTTTCCTAAGTCTGGACACAGCTGGAAATTTGAGGGTGCTGAAACATCTTTCATATTCCATTAAACCTGGCACTTGTATTATAACTTTCTATGCTAAAAAGTGATGAATTCTGGAATCTTATGACACAATTTGCTGAGCCCATTGGAACTTCAAATTAGATTAAACTAGTGTGGCCTGTGTGGTTGGCCCAAGTGTTACCATGTCCTCAACTGATTTTTCCTTCCAAAACCTGGGTTTTTGGAATTTATTTGAATTTTCAGCGGCAAAAATTGCTTGAAAATCAGTATCTCCCACATTCTGAATCCAAATCTTACCAAATAAAATCCTTTTAATCCTTCTCATCAAGATCCTTCCAACAACACCAAAGGCACATTCCAATTCCATTCCAAAATTTCAGCTATGATTTCATATAATTTTCAGTGAAGAAATCATTCAATATCCAAGAACATTTGCACAGCAAGTCCAAACTTTATGGAATGAAGCCCATGCACCCCTCCTCATCCAGACCTTGCCGAAGACACCAAGAACACGATCTGAAGCATCCCGGTTCAATGGATCTTGTAACTGCAAAACAGAACAAAACAAACTACCTTCCTTCATAGATAGATGTGTTGTCCAAGTAGAATATGGAAAAGAAAAATCTATTGTAAGATCAATGATGGGGGCAATATCATTTGGCTTATTCATGGTAGTTGGGCATTATTCTTCATGATAAAAACTAGCATTGATCTTTGCACATCCAAATCATTGGCCAATAACATTACTAGCACCCCCATATTTAAGCACTACCAACGTTTAAAGGCACAAAAGAGTTATCCGTAAAGTAGGTAAGCCATAGAACAAGAATCTTGGGTTTGGGCAAAATTGACAAGTAACAGAAAAGTCACAACAAGCCCACAAGAAAAGAAAAGGAAAATACCAGGATTAAACACATTTTTTCTTTTAAACGAAGGATGAAACTAATTTCATTCTAGATCTTGTGTTTTGTGTGGTGTGAAGACCCATTGTGCGTAAACTTTTCTTGTGCATTGAAGGCGTGCAAGCTCCCTTTTTGCAACATTCATGTGAGCTTGTGAGAGTTTTGGTGTGTGCTTTTGCTTTAAAAAGCCTAGGTTTGTAACATATTGAACCCAATTTAGATGACAAAAGTGAAGTTAAGGGAGGTAGAAGAGTTACAAAAATTTGAGTGTATTAGTTTAAGTCAAGAGAATGTAGAGAGGAGTAGCAAAAGCATTCTTGGCCTTTGCATTTGGAAAGAAACAAAGACCAAAACATTGGCCTGGGTGTGTGTTAAGTGAAAAAATGGAAACAACACATGTTGTGGATTTGGAAAGGATATGACAACACTAGTTGTTGCTTTGCAAAGAAATAAATCCCAATTCAAGTTTAAAGGCTTCAGCTTTGGAAAAAAAATAGAGATGGCAACCAAAACTTCTTTTGGTTCATATTTGTTGCTAGTTGTTTTCTGTTTTGTAATCTAACTCTTGACTTTAGCTCTGAATTACTAGTCTTATCACTAGTATCTATGATCTCCACATTTAATTGTTTTAGGTAAACTAATTATTCCTATTGAAAACAACTATAACTTTGTAACAAACATGATATCTTTTTCTTCATTTATGATACATTTTGATAGTCATAACATAATAACACTTCTCGTTTTCTTACTTCACCTCCCAAACATTTGGTGATGGTAATTGTTTTGATTGTCCCATCCTCTTGTATGGTAATAGTGTTACTCCCCAAATCATGTGCCACCTTAACATCTTTCAACCATGGTCTTCCCAACAACATGGAATAACTAGAATATACCACATTGTTATGATGTAGTTATGTAGGGAATGTCATGAACATATATGTTCAAATTTATAATCAAAGCCACTGGTTTTGTGATTATTTGATTTGCCATTTTCAAATTATATGGTGCAAGTTTAGGCTTTAGAAACCCCGACCTCAATTTCAACTGTTCTATGATGATATTAACTACAAAACCTCCATCTAACAACACATCCTCTAATGTATTTTTCCCAATCTATAATTGGATAACTGCCATGTGATTATTTATTGCTATAGCAAGTGTCCTTACCTTTAATACTAAAAAACTAACTTGTTTCTATGTGGTTGTTATACTCAAACTTTGAGTTTTCTTTGGTTTTAACTTTTGCCAAATATACATTTTAAACTTAAGAATTATTTTAAGTAATTGTCCCAAGTTTAAAGTATACTTGTTTCTAACATCCGCTTACTAATATCCTAAAAAATCTTTTCTATTGTAATCATTTTTTTTTGTGAATTCATTACTTCTTGAAATTTATATGTTTCTACAAAAATAGTATTTGGCATACTCAGCCAAGTTGTGTTCTATCCTTCCATGGTTTGTGATTGGCCTTTTTTCTAGGTTTGTGTTTTTTGAATTTGTTGAATTGTGTCCACCATTGACTTCTTCAACCGTTTTTCTTTCTCTTAGTCAGTAGCACTCTTTATTTTTTTTAGTTATCTATCCTTGAACATTTGTTCTTCAGTTGCCTTACTTCTTGTTGTAACATTAACATCCATCACATTCACACTTGTAGTGACTTTTTATTTTAATAACATGTTGAACTTCTGCTATTGTTATAGATTTTCCATGAAACATTTTCTGCATTTTAGTAATTTTTGGATAGTCTATCATTTTATGTCCATTCAAACCACAGATGTGGCATGCATATGAAAATGTCTTCTATGGTTTTTGACTTTATTTTGTTGCTTTTATGATTACCAACATGGTCTACTCCTTCTTCTTTCTACATGTTTCCACATTGTGATTATTGATTCCACAATTTGTGTAATACTTGTCAATCTTCCCTATATTATTATGTGTTTTTTATGGTGTCGCTTGTTTAATGTTATGTGGTATTGAAAGTGTGCTCCTCACTACGGCAGTAATTATTCTTTCTTCACATAACATTGCTACCTCCTTATGATGTTATAATGTTGATCGCTTCATCCTTGGAGTTGCAATTCTAAGGTATGAAAGCAAGTTCGCCCTAAACATAATCAAGAAATTATATGTGGTTGGTATTTGTAAACTATGAACCAACTTTTGAATCCTCTCATAGTAAACCTCCACCCTTTTAATCTCGTCTTGCGTCATGTTTTTTAGCTCCATGTATATTTGTTCATCATTCTGAGTCTTTAAGTGCGTTTGCAAAATGCATGTGTAAGTTCTGAAAAAATACAGTCAAGAAATTTTGACATGTAATTGTGGCATTAGTCTAATGTTATATCTCTTAAAGTATAACTAAACAAATTGATGATAGTTTTTCAAAGGTTTCTCAATTTGCTTTCACTACAGAATTGAACACTCTAACATGAACATATAGGTCAACATATTTTTTGAAGTCATGGTACTTCACAACAAGCCTGTTTGGCCTCACATAATGACCATTTTTATTATCAAAGATTCTTGTAGTTACGATAAATGGTTCTCGATATCCTTTTCCTAGATTTCTAGCATCTACACTTTTGTACCTTCCAGCAATTACTAAATTCATTGATGGTCTATATGCAGTCATGTTTACATGAGTAGTCATTTTTGGATTGGTAAACACCATTTGAAGTGTCTTGACAACTTTGGTAGTTGCTATTGGTATTCTCGAACTTCTACTCAAATTCCTTCTTACCAAAACCCCTTTCGATCCACAACCCAAATTTGTTACAAATCCAATTAGTACTCTAATTCTAACCAAATTTGTGGCAAGTGCAACAATAGTTTCCACTCTTATGGTTGGTATTACGATATTAAACAGTTGAATAACCGCTATTCTAGTACGTTGTCTCCAAATTTCAATAGTTGCCACTTCTAACACTCTTGGTGAAGCTAAGGTGATTTGAATTTGACAATGCCCCATTTTGTGGTTACCCATCGGTATCCTTTGTGGTGCAGAATGAAGATGTGAATACCCCTCTGATATTCAACTAAATGCATGGACGAACCTATTGACTATGTGGTCCCAATTGGCCCCCCAATTCCATGCCTTTCAATCAATTTTGGATTACAAGAATTTTTAGTTCTTGCTCCTATGGTTGATCCATTAATGCCACTACCACATTTTGTATCTACACCTGTCTAACAATGTTTGTTTTAATGTGAAAAGGCACAAAAGGACAATTCATGATTACATGTCCTTCTTCCTCACAAAATGACAAATTTTTAAAAGTAATCTAATTATCCTTGAATCCACAAATTCATGATCCTTGGTTTCGATCATGTACTTTATTTGATCCAATTCTAGATTTCTTTGATGTGAGTATGATTATGGTACTTTATCTAACATGTTCACTTGTGCCTCTGCATATTCAAATGGTCTTAGGTAATTTTCTTTAGTCTCCTCAAGCACATTGATATTGGTGTTTTCTTCAACCTACTAGTCTTCCATTAGTTCAAGATAATTTGAAGATGCAGATTGGTACACAAACCTAGATTATATACCTTTTATAATATCCCTTCTTTGGTTAATCATCAATCCTGGACTTGAAATTTCTTACGATTAATCAAGTACCACAAAAGATCATGCTCCATCTTGATCTCTACAACTGTGAACCACAGATTATGGTTAAAAAGTATATTGCACCCACTCATTTGGGTGAGTATTCAACTGCATTTCTCCTTGTCAAGATCATCATCTATAATTGTGCCTTCTTTAAAGACCACCAGTCCATAATTCACGCCTTACCACCTCTTGTGGTAGAAACGATTTATGTCATGCATGTCTTTCTTCTATTCTCAAAATAGGCCTATCCAACATCAGATTCCAATATGGGGTTTCTATAATTCCCACATACTCCCTTCCATTTTCATGAATGTTTTTTTTTTCCTTCAAAACCTCGATGATTTGCCTCCAAATCCAATTGCCATTGTAAACTCTAAGTCACCATCTAATTCACTTTTTTTCACAATCATTTCTTCTTTAGAGTCTATAGATTGCTCTCTAGTCTTCATGGCTTCAATCGCTTAGACCTCTGATGCTTTCTAACATGCCCTTTCCAAATTTGAATTAAAACTAAATCGTTCTTCTGAACACCTTCATCTACAATATAACAATGGAAAATGTAAAAAATCCTCATGTTCCTATCCAAGACAAGAAAAAATTCCCCAAAAGATGGTTGTCGAATGGTAAATGTGGATTTAATTCCTCCAAAACCACTCCACATTTACTATAACATATATGCATTACAATTGTACATTCATTCACAACTTTGCATTGATTTTAAACACATATTTATCTACAATCCATCAATACACCATATTCATGATTATTTTTAATAACCATAATCTGTAACCCAAAATACAATGTCAAAAACTATATACAAAATTATAATTCATTTTCATGATGTTTTAAGATCACAGATGGTTCACACATCAAATTGAATATGGAAATTAATGAAAAAGTCTATACTCTCCATGTTTACTGAAAACGTTAACAAAATTACATCAAAATCCATGTTTTATGAAAGTGCAATCAAACAACAAATCAAATATGTAGTATTCAACACCAAAATTTGTAATTTTTCTACAAAGTACCTACCTAAAGGTTCTTACTCCAAAAGTGTGTATCTATGAATGTCCTCAATTTCCCAAAACTCTCGTTCTTAAGCAGTCTCGAAGTCACCATCAACATGACAAGAAAACAAAACTCAACAAGAATTCAAAATTCAAACCCCTAATTGTCCATTGGCCTATTCTTATCCATAATGCCTTGTAAGCCCAAAAATTATGTAATATGCCTATTCCCTTAACAAAAATGTTTTTAGCATTCCATCCACTTTTGATTGTGATGTTTTCTTTGACCTCCCCCTTACTGATAATCCAAATGGCCATCCTAGTTAGATGCAAAGAATGGACATGAAGTATTCGGATGGCCATTTTTGGTACAAGTTCAAAATGACAAACATCAATAATGATTTCAATATAGGGATGTTAATTAAAGTATAATTAAAATGGAATATTGATCCTAATATTCAAATAGTTCAAGGAGTTATTTTGAAACATTAGATTATTAATCATCTATTGACTTAAAGAATGTACTTGCATTTTTTTTATGAATTATTAAAGTGAATATATAATCTTTAATAAATGGATGATCTTACAAATACCTTCACCTTCCTTTTCACGTACTACAAGTCCACTAAATAGATCAAGTTTTTCCTATCAATGGACATTTGTCCAAATTCACTACCATTTTTATATGCAATACACCACTATTTGATAAACATCATAAAATTGTTCTGTATGTTTTCTTATTTGAACCTTGTAATTATTTGTCATGTGGTCTTTATTTTTTTTAATATTGCATAATGTAAATCCAATGTAACTAGCAATAGTCCCACGTGTTTTAACATATCACCTAATTTGAATTATGTTTTATTCCCCAAGGTTCTAATTGTCTTCTTCTAGGTTTCCAACGGCCCCATGTATTTATCAATGCATTTTTTAATTTTCTATCATTATCACTTGTTGTTCACTTGAATTTTATTTTGACTTCAATTAGCTTTCCCATTTAATTTCAATGTCATCAAGTACAATTCTCTATAGAATAGAACTTCAAATCAAAAGGTTCCATATTCACCACATGAATTTTTAAAATATTTGGTTTATGTTTTATTCCAAGGATACAATTGTTAAGTATTTTGTATTTGCAGGCTTTCATAGAGTGTAAAAACTCAAAGGAAATTTTATTGTTTTTTTGCACCCAAATTTTCTTATTATCATATAAACCTTTTTTTTTTCAAAAATAATTAAATTTTTTCATCAATTCTAAATGCCTAACTGACTTAATATTTTTTTAATAAAAATTTTAATCATTTTTTAAGCTAGTTCAAAATGTTGATATCATCATTACTTTTAGGTTTTTAATTTTTTGTGGCACCCAAGTTTACATGCCTAAAATTGCATAGAATTAATTTTGAAATTTCATAAATTTTATTGATAGCTGGTTGCCAAAGGTTACCAAATCTTCTGTTGACAAATAGTTGAATAACTTTGTGAAAAAATGTTCAAGAATTAACTTTTTCAAACTCGTGCATTCTTTGAAGAAATCCATGGCATGTATAAACATTGCCCAATGGTAGTGTTCCATATCCTCCTTTGGGATGTTTATAATTTGTTTTAATAATGCAAAACTTTCTTTGTTTATCTTTGCATTCACCCATTGTCATGCCGCCCATTCATCTATTTTGCCAATTGCCCTTTTTCATTATGTTCCCCATGTTCTTATTTCCAGCAAACGTTACAAAAAGAATGACCAAATGTCATTTCTTGGATATTCCCAAGGTTTTGTTGTCATCTCACATATTCTATTTAATATGCTTGAAATTCATGTATATTCAATCATTGACTCCAAGGTGTTTGGTGTGAAAATTGGTGTCAATTTTCCTCTTGCCATTGTAAAATAGAGGTTTCAAGATTGCAAGTTCACGACGTAGAGGTAAAAACGATGTAACTAAGAAGTATGGGTGGAAAAAATGCAATTTTTTGTATAGATCAAGCAAATTTATAATAAAGGAAAAAAAATGCAATTTGATTTTGCAAGTAGCAAGAATGGTGTTAGATGCAAGAGGTTGAGAAAGTGAATGAAAATAAAAAATAACTTGAAAATGGTGTAGACAATGTAAAATGTTGTGAGCTATTATTAGGTGAAAATTTTATTAATAATAGAAGGAAGAAATAGATGTTAAAAGGATAATTTTGATTAGTATTTTACAATAAATGTAAGGAATCAAAGAAAATACCTACCAAAGTAGCAAAATGGCTTACTAGGTTATCTATTAAAATTACCCACCAAAATACTAGAATTGCTTATTGGGCTTCATTTTTTTGACAATTTCAAAAGTCAAATCAATTCCGATTGAAACGATTAGTATGGTATTGGAAAGATCTTTCCAAGGGCTATAAGATATACCTTTCAAACGTTCAAATTAAAGTTAATTTGAAAAATTTATGAGTTTTTTTAAAAATTCAACACCCAATGATGAGAAAGGCTCACAAGTTAATTATAATTATTTCTAGTTACTTAAGGACAATCAATAGTAGTAAAGGGGGTTCTTTTTACAAAGTGCTTGAAAGAGACTTGGAGGAAAGTAGGGGAGGTGTGTGAGTGGTAGGAAAAGGAGTGGACTCATAAAAACTAAAGATTGTAATTCCATTGGGAAAATGAATTTTCATTAATGAATAACATACACTTTGAATTAGTGTTGGTAGGAGTGGTTTTATGCATTTTTTTCCTTGTAATTTGTTGTTATAAAGTTGTTTTTTATGTTGGGAATGCAAATTGCAATGATTTTGGAATCTTAAATATGTTGTTTCTTTAAAGAGCTTCATCAAAATGTCATCATGTTTCTATCTCGAAAAGTTCAAGAATTCAAATTGTTGTTTTTACATGGTATTTGCAATGATGGTGTTGGACAAGACCCAACGAGTGATACCATGTTAATCTAATTGATTAATAGTTGCTAAAAAGTATTGCTAACAGCTACCGCACATTGTCTTTGTTCTTAGTGGGCACACACCTCTTGGTGGTGGACACATAGTGTTTGGATTAGCACATACCTCTTTGTGGCTCAATTGGATTTAATTTAACATTTTATATGGTTTACATGTGGTGAAGCTTGAATATATTTCATATTAAGGAAATATGAAATATGAGTTTAAAGTGTGATTCGAACACTTCATGTGTTGAATTGTTTTTGAAAGAAACAAATAAATTGTTTCCACCTTATTTTTTTATTCAATTTTTTTCAAAAATAGAATTTGTTGCCAACATTCAAAATAACGTTCATCCATATTTTCATCCATAAAGATCATTCATCCATGGACATGTGATAGAATATTCTTCCATGTCACTAAATATTCTATCCTATATGTTAGAAAATATTCTCCTAATATTATGTTGACATGGACAAAATATTCTAAAAAGATTTCATCTTACTCACTTGCTCATGTTCATGCTCACAAGCTCATGGACTAGCATCCTTCCACATTTTGTAGTAACATAGTATCATTAAAATTTTCACCTAAAGTTTGCTTGTGAATATGCTACATTTAGACCAAAAACCAATTGGGGTGAATTTGCCTTAGACAAATCAAACAAAGGACATGAAAATTTCAATCAAATATATCCAAAATTGTGTTGAAATTAGTTTGAAATTAAACCAAAATTGATTTAAAACCTCATTTTAAATTGTATATTTATTATAATAAATAAATCTTAATTAAATATCTAGGCCTAGATCACACTAGGATGGCCATAGCTTAAACAAATTGAATAGATATCTTGAAAAACTTTAATCATCTATTTAATCACACCACTTCATGCCTCTTCCCCTCCCACCTCCCAAAAGGTGTTGGCTCCCATATCTTACTAAAACTATGGATCTCATCCATAAAACAAGTTATACTACTTGATTAGGATGCCAAGATGCCAAGACCATGAGACAATATTCCATTAACATTTCTTCTTGAGGTTGTTACTACACATCATGATGAATGCACATAAATTAATTTGCACCTTTTCTTTTGATTCCTTTCCCCAAAACCTAAAATTTAAAAAATCAACTTAGTGCATTATTTTAAATCATCATTTTGGAGACTAGGAAACAAATTTCTTCTAAGATAAGTGTTAGGGGGGACTGGGCAAAATAAAATAGAAAAACAAAATGAGGGACACAAAAATGGTGAAAAAACTATTTCAATTCATGAAACATAAATCTCAAAAGGAGGTTCAATAGATCAAACATAAGATTATACCTCAAGAAATATGAACATGCTAAAAACAACGAAAACAAAAACCCCAAAAAACATTCTTGGGTTCTCTAGACTATTCAAGTGTCCTTATAATAACATTCTTTCACTTGAAAGTGCAACAAGTAAGCACATCAAAAAACATAACCATTAGTGTTATTGTTGTTACTATAGTGTTATTGGCATTCTATTTAGGTGCTTCCCAACCCCAAACCTTAAGAAGAGACAATTGAAAAAAAAAAGTAATATGAGGCATATAATCAAACACAACTTGTGTATTTGTAGCTTGCAATTTCACATTCACAATGGATGAATGCCATGTTAAAAATGAATAATGTATTTCCATTCATATGACAATCTTGCCTTACATTTGTCAAATTTTGAATAAGTTTAAATCATGAGGTTGTAGAAAAGACACCCTACTATATACATGCCAAAATACATTGAAACTACTTATATATTCTATGGTCCTTGTTGCAATATCCTTACTTATGAAGGCAAGGCCAAAAAAGAACTTTCTTAGCCACTTTGCTAATTGTATTGCCTTAAGATGGTTCAAAATGACAAGATTCACCCTTAAAGTAAAACCAATTGACTAACCCAACCATAGTTCACATGTAATTATAAACGGGGTTAACACCTTCAAAACAAATTGGACAATTTCAAGCAATAATTATAGGAGAACTTGCCTTGTTGTGGATAACATGGGGATTAGAGAAGATATACCTTATATGGGAAGAGGATTGTCAAGTTTGCATATGCCTAGATTGGGGACATGAAAAACCTAACAAAGATTCACCAAGGTAAGTATTGTTGGCAAGGTTGACTCAAAATTTCAATGGTCCAAATATGTTGTTTTAGACATGTGCCCACATTTGAAGTATTGAAGTTACTTGATTACTTCCCACCCTTGTTGATCATTGAAAAAAAATTTCATTATAAGTGAAAATTGTACCATTCCGTGCTTTGCATTAAGAGATTTTTGGAACAATCTTAATTTGCATTTCATTTGGACAAAAAAAATAGGTCAAAAATAATTTTGATCAATGTTGCAATTCAAACACTTGAACATACTTTAATGTTTAATAAGCACATTAATTGCGAAATTTGGAGTCCCAAAACATGCATCACATATTCATAAACAACATCACATGGTTATATTTCTACTTTAACTATTTTATGACATACAATTGTCTCATACGCTTTAATTCTCAGCATGATTGCATGTTTGCAAAAAGTAAATTGGAAATAGACCATCAACTTCATTTTCTCAACATTCAAATCTAGAAATAATAGTTATATAAATACCCTAAGCATATGTGTATGTGTCTTTTCAAAATAATAAATGACTTTCTACTTTCTTTGTGTATTCCAAATGATTCAATTTATGCATCATTAAATATTTTTTTAATGTGTAGTACACAACGTTCTCATTATTGTTGAATACATATCTTTCTTAATAATTAAAAATATATAGTTTAAATATCCAATTACGTATAAAAATGAAATCAAACAAATGTGATGTATGAAACAAGTTCTTTAAGGCGTTTAAGCATGGGCTTTATCCAACCTTTTTTTGGTGCAAAATTTAGGAAATTTTTCACCACCACGAGTTTCAAAAATAATATTTAAATATGAAAAATCGCCAAATTTCTATACATGGTTCGAGTAGGTAGCCAATAACATATAAGGATGTTCAAATTTTTTTCTTTCATGTGTTATATCAACTTATGGATGATCGTCACTTTGGTTACATCACAAAATTGAAAACAAAAACATTGGCACCATCTAGTTTGCTTTTAAGTAATGATTTTTAAAAAGTATGTTTGAATTTTAAAATTTTGTTTGATTTTATTTGACCAAATAAAATAAAATAATTCTCTAGGTCCTTTATGGTGATATATACATAAACATATAAATTAAAGATTGAAATAAAAATATTCATTTAAAAGAAAATAAGTACATTCCAAAATTTAGCTAAAGTTGTAACTAAGGTCTCTAATACTTCGACATCAAAGAAAATTGAAAAATAGATCCACTATGAATAAATTTGTTGAAAATTTGTTAAACTTGGTTAACTAGATGCAACACAAGTTTTTGAAGCATATATTAAACCCCTTTAATAAAAAATTGTGGACTTTTTAAAAGATATTTACAAGTTATTTATAAAAAAAAACCTTCTTCGAGTCCTTTCAAAAGCAACAATGTTGACTCCTAGGATCAAAATGTGAATTTATAAGCTCAAAGTAACCAATGGTACATGCTGTGGTAGTCCATTCCAATTATGAAACAACACAAACATGCTAATATGATAGACTACATGATTCACTATTCAATCCATCTCTACATTAATTACATTGTGTGAATTGTGTTAAAAAACATTGGTTATAGTAAATGTTTTCAAATTTATTTTATATTCATTTCAAATTCATTCAAATCCTATAATGATATAATACAATTATCATATTATAAATATGTCACCCAATTTCAATAAATTCAAGTAATTTTCTACCTAAAAATATGTAAAATTAAGTTGTAATGGTTTTTATGGAATGTTTTAACCCCCAAATTGGATTGGGCTATTATGTATGGAATGTGCTAAGCTCAACATTAGTAGTCTCATTTGCAAGGTGTCCTATTGTACTTGAAATTAATGTTGATTGAAGATCAGGAAAGGGATCCTCGTCACTAGATTTGTTTGGTTGGAAGTTTGGCCACAAATTGCCTTCTTCATTAGAAATTACAACAGTTGCATCTCCCACCAACATTGCCACTACACGGAACATGGTTGGACGCTTTTCTGGAGAAATTTGCACACATAGAATAGCAGTTTCCAATACACGTTGCACCTCAAAGAACTCATTGTTGTTGAATTGAAGTCTTGGGTCAACGAGATCCATAAGTCTATTCTCCATATGCAATTTCCATGCCTACAAAAATTAAAAACAATTAAGTCTTGTTATATTTTATCCCATTCTAGTGTACATGTATTTGCCATAACCAAATATTGGATCTTCCTTGATATTGTCAACAACCACATGAATGGAAGTTTCATTACAATGCTATTTATAATAATAATGCCAAAAAAAATTATATTAAATCAAATATAGGTTGGTTAGTTATTGTGTAATAACTATTCTTCAATGAGATTTAAAACTATTTTAGGTGTTGTATTGTTTAATTACTTTAAGACATTGTATTAATTTTTTTAATTCAAAAATGCTTTTACATAATGCAAATTATATCAAAATCCAAAAAGCAAAGAAAGTGATCACATACTCGTGTTGGCAAATATATTTCATCTTTAAATTGAGTGGGATCTTGATTTTTTTTCCCACTTATGGTTTCAAGAAGTAAAACGCCAAAGCTATATACATCATCTTTATCGCTCAATTGGCCATAAAGCATGTATTCAGGTGCTAAGTAACCACTACAAAAACATATATGAAGTTGTGTAATAAGGTTAGTATAGAAATTACAAGATGTACAACTTTTTGAGCTATTTTACATCTATGTTTATATCCATTTACTAATAAAAATCCTAATGGTTTTTTATTAAATGAATATACATATGAATAGTAGATTATCTTTTAAATTTTCCTTATGAAATTAATTGGTTAAAAATTATATGTATTGTTAACAACTAGAAATATGAGTTGATCCAATAGTTTGCATTAATTTCATTTTCATATTATTTGCAAAATGATAGATCATATCATGAAAACATACAAGTAATAATTTCATCTTGAGAAACCAAATCGAATTGGGATTTGATTTACATACATTGTACCAAGACATTGTTGGGTCATGATTTCAGTTCTTCCATCTCGTATTGGTCTTGCCAAACCAAAATCAGCAATTTTTGGATTCAAATATTTATCCAATAGAATGTTGCTTGCTTTAATATCACGATGGATGATTCTAGTTTGAGATGACATGTGTAGATAATACAAGCCTTGGGCCACCCCTAAACATATTTTCATTCGTGTTGACCAATTCATAACTTGGCACAAATATGCACCACTTGTATCTGCATAAGGATCAAAACACATATTATTAAATTTAGGTTATAAATTGCAAATTTATACAAATAAACTTGTTCTTATATACTTTAGATTAATCCTTCATGCATTGATGTAATAAAAAGGTATTTAATAACCACAATGCCATACATGGTTGACTTAATGTAATTTCAAATTTTGAACAACCCAAATATTTCAACTTAAAAATAAACACCAATTGTGAAAATGCTTACCAAATAGAAATTTTTCCAAATCGCAAAAGTCAACAAATTCATAAACCAATAGCATCTCCTTTCCATGAAGGCAATAGCCTTGTAATGTCGTTAGATTACGATGTTGCAAATTTGAAATTAGGAGGATCTCATTGAGAAAATCATCACTACCTTGTCTTGTCTTTATAAATAGTTGTTTCACAGCCACTTCGATGTTATTTGCTAAAATTCCTTGCATCGTAGGTGAGCCAAAATTAGGGTTATTTGTCATTAAATATTGACAAAGGTTAATAATTATTAATAATGTTGTCAAGGCTTTGGAAATATTATTTCCTTATTCAAATACATAACATTTGTATTCAATGATCACCTAACTTCAAACACATTGTTTGTTGATCAAATTTTTTAAAAGAAATCAAATAGATATATAATAATGCTATTGGGATTTTGTTCCTCGTCATTATGATTCATAATAAATGTGGTTACAAAGATAGTCTTAATTAATGTCTTTTAATTTTGTATTATAAACACAAATTCCTAGTAGTGTAACACATGTGTGAGTCTTTTGGAAACCAATTACATTGAATTTAATTACCTTGTAAACAACACCATATGCTCCTGCTCCCAACTTTCTTTCTTTAGCAAAGTTTTTGGTAGCAATACGAAGTTCACTATATTCAAATCGTTTTGCCTTGATATCCAACTCTTTGAAATCTGCAAGTAAAAGATATTGGCAATACTTCATAAGCTTGTGGATAAGTCTCATTGCTTGAACATTCTTTCTAAATGATTTGATATGAAATTTTGTAAATCAATCCATTACATTGATTCGTATTTAAATAATTAATTAATGTTCTCCAACACCTTAAAGTTAATAGATACTATATGGAAAGGAAGCCAAAGATCCTTACTTTTCAAGAGAACATGCACATGTTTTTTATTGCAGTGAAGCATAATACCCAAGACAAGGGTTACTATTCCTAGTAGAAATCCAAAAATGGTTGTAGAAATCACAATGACCTTCCAATCACTTTTATTGAAGGAACCTACAATGTGTCACCAAAACAATCAGTTTGGCATTAAACAAAAAAATCGTATACAATTCTATTCGATACATGGAATTTGAATTCCATATATGATCACAATTGTCAAACTTGAATAATGATACTTATAGATTCAATGGGTGATATTGAAATACATAACAATAGGGAAGCAAGATGTTCAAATCCTTTTAATATAAATATTCAATCTCGAGTAGAAATAATCTACAGTTTTATTTAATAATGAACTAGAAGTTAACATATTTTTAACAAGCAAAATCTTAATGTAATACTTGATCACTTGTGCCACATGTCATAATGTATGGAGAATCCAAAACATTTAATCAAATTGAATTCCTATGAAACCTCTTTAACTATAATGCAAAAGTTGATTATAGATAGTCCTTTCATTTGTAATTCAATACAACACCCAATATTTTCAATTCATGGTCAATGAATGTTCTTGAACTACTCACTTGCTAAAATGCAATATTGTGCACAAAAACACATTTTTCCATGATCTTCAAAAAGTGAACCTTGACAATAGGGATTGCCTTGGAGACTGTAGCACATTAACATGAAAATAGTTAAAATACATTTGTTGGTTTAAAAAAATCATATTGTGTTGTAATCATACTGAAATATCATCCTTGAAACAACACAAGGCTTTGATCTAGTTCTAAATACATAAATTAATAATGATGAATAATCAAATTGAAAAACTAAGGGAATATCATATTTGAACATTAATGAGGAAGAAATAATTCAATTTTTTCAAAGTTGAATATTGAATTCTTGCACCAACTATTAAGCCCTTTCAACTTGAAAATTGTTTTTGTACATTGTAAATTCGATTCAAACAACATTTCTAGCCACACAATCATCTATAGGATTTAACATGGTAAAAATCCTAAATAGTTATAATTTCATCTAGATTTTAGAACAAATGGAAGTCAAATTGGATTCAAATCAAGGCAATTTGACTCCATTCATACATCTTTCAAGAAAGAATAACATTAAAAAATAATGAATCATTTTAATTTGGTACTAACAAGGCTTATATCACTATCAAATGTATTATTTGGATTGTGTCAATCATTTCCCAACAAGAAAATAAATATCTTCATTAAATTCATCTCTTTTTCAAGTATGTTAAAAACGCATAATAGTGAATGTATTAAAGTGTTTATATTCCACCAATATTTATTTATGTAGTCATAATTTACACCTAGATAGTTACATGTTGGACATTATTTGAGTTTATTCAAATAAGAAACCAATGGTAAGATCTTTAATTTTGAATATTTAATCATTAAAAATTATTTTGTATATAACTATATAAATAAAAATTGCAACAAATATAGTCAACAATGGACTATATTTCAACTAGGCATTATACATCATCAACAAGATAAGTATCAAGACTTTGCTTCTGAATAGATAATATATGGATTGAAGATATTAAATACATACAAAAAAAAAATTCTAATAATAAAATAACTAAGGTAATACATTTATTATAATGTGTGTTGTGAGGTAGCTAGGTTGGGGATCATCTTAAAGGGAATTAAACAAATTTGGCTACATGTCAGAGAAGACAATACAAAAGTTTAGGTTTCACATTTTAGTTTGGTGACATGCTACAACTTAGTTTTTTAAAATGGTGACTTCAAAAAGCTTTTCCTCACAATATGGAGACAAATTTAGGGCCATTTGCACCCACCCCCCCCCCCCC
>Ga0209611_10005442_pt1 | contig 21342 bp, 10 predicted proteins | sample S1TSphgellanicum_3_FD_187693 | JGI IMG/M metagenome (GOLD analysis project Ga0209611, IMG submission 187693) | Host-associated microbial communities from peat moss isolated from Minnesota, USA - S1T2_Fc - Sphagnum magellanicum MG (SPAdes) (version 2) | ecosystem: Host-associated > Plants > Peat...
GCATGCATATGTGTTGTGTTTATCTTATTTTTAATTGTTTGGTAACCTAAAAACTTGTTTTATTGGACAATGTACATGTGCACATGTAGTGTGAACATTGTTGCATGTGTGTATGGTTTGGCATATTGGTGATTTTATGGCATGTTAATAACATGTAAATGCATGACATTTTGCAAAAAATTACTTTGTGACACTAAAAGTGATTCACCCTGCCACCTAGGAGGAGTAGGAGTTAGTAGTTCCAATTTTACTATTAGCTAACTACCTATCACAATTTAATATTACTTTCAAAAATCTTTTAAAAGTGAATTATTTTATCTGGTAGAAATTTGATAATCAAAATGACCACCCTTTCCACCAATCAAAATGATTAGTCAAATGGTTCATTACTTTTCAAGTAAAAAAAACTACATAGTAGTCACATTGGACACATTAAAATCAACTTGTCCAAAATGCTTGGATGACCTTTTTTATTATTATCCATATTGGATATTTTTTTGACTAAAAACGTTAGTAACTTAAATCATGAATTCTTGTAATGATTAAAAATATTAAACTTTTTTTGTGAAGGTGAACCAACGTGGCCCATTGCAAAAAGAAATCAAGCTTTGGGATGCACCCACAATTAATTAACATGGATTGCAAATAAGGTCGATGATAAATACATTTACCATTATATGGCCCAATATGTTTACATGGGAGCATGTAAATGTACATTTCCCTTTGTGTAAATGTTAGTGTAATTTTTTTATAAATAGGGCCAACAAGGTAAACATAAATTTGTAAGCGAATCATATACAAAATTAACAAAAACTTATGTCATTATTAAAATTGACAAAACATTTACATATGCATATATCACCATTTCATTCCAATGTTGGTATAAAATGATTTTAAATTGTAATATTGAAAGGAAATTATTAATTAAAAAAGAAGTATGTAGCTGAAAAAGGAAATAACAAGAAAACCCAAAAAAATCTATTCATACAAAGACATAACAAAAACACAAACATATTAAGCTAGATGCATAAAAAGATTATAATACAATAAAAACCTATTTTTTTGAAGTTTTCCTAAATATGTGGCCGTAATTAAATCAAGAGGCAAGGTGGTGATGGATCAAATTCCCTTTGGAATTTTTTCATGTTGAACATTTTGGATTATTAGGCTTGGTTTTAAAAATGTACCCTTCTTACCCAATTGTTCTAATTATCCCTTGGAAACTTAATCACATGGTTCAAACTCTTGATATTCACAACTTACACAAACACATTTTTTTTGGGAAACCCAAATGTGATATCATGTTAAATGCTTATGTTCCCAATTTCCCAATCAAGCTTCATCAAATTGAAACACACCATTCTTGGCCCTAGAAAGGTGATGCACAATTGTTTACATCTCACATACAACGACAACCTTCAAACAATTTGGTGGCAAATCCTTAACATTCCTTAATATTCTTCATCACTTCCTCACCACCATACCCTTGATTTTATTTATGAGCATTGTCCAAAGATTATTGGCTTTTGGTGATGCAACAAAAGGAAAATCAAATAACCCAATCCATTTTGGATTGCATATTATTTTGTTTCAAAGACATGTTTTTTGTTTGCAATTCTTAAACATCACACACAAGGAAAAATCACATGAAATTTAATTTTGTTTCCAAAAACTTGTTATTTTCAACCCTATGGTGGTTTTTGAAAAAATTTCACAAGAATAATTTTCCTTGTGATCACCAATTTAATTTCATTAATCTCCACCTTTCCATTACCTTTTTATTTTAAGAAAAATATTGCATGATGGATAAGAATTCACATACATCACACTAATATGCATCCAAATTCACTTTGTGTTTCACAAAATTTTGAATGAATTTGGACAAATTTACCATGGCAAAAAGTGGTCAACCCTTAATAAACAAGGATTAGTTGTTGTAGATAATTGAATTAATTCATTAGTAGGTAATGAAACAAGATTACTTTTTAGTGAAACAAATTTACTAAACCATTTCACTTACTAATAATGTTGAATTAATAATTTATGTATATATATAATATAATATAATAATTTATATTATTTGTAATTTCACGATTTTCATGTTATGAAGTAGTTAGACATGTGTCACTACTTCAATTAGGTTAAAAACACTTTAGTTAAATGGGGAGGCCATATGATCAACCTATGTAGCTTAAGGGATATTTAATAAATATACCACCATTCACCACAACCACATTTTTTATGAAGTTTGATCCATGAACCCCAAGGATGGATGCAAACACCCATACCACCAAACTACTCCACTTGTTGTGATCACATATTATAATGCATTATATTTATTCAATAATTTATTTTAAACATTACACAAACATCAATTTTGAAATTTCAGATTTTATTGACATTTTGTCCAAATGAAACAATTGAAGTTTGTTTAAATGTTTTTTTTGATAATGTACACAATTACATTTATTTCTTTTTGAAAATGTAAAATCATTTGACCAAATTTTTTTTGAATATCATTGTTCAATAACATTTCAATAATCAATCTTTTGAAAAAAACTATTTTTAACAAATGGATAATTTTTTTGCCAATATGATATTATTACCTAGGGAAGCTACTTTTGCCCATTTTAAGTTATTTTCATTTACTTTTGCCTATTTTAAGCTATTTCATCTTAGGATACTTTCACAATTCTAAGTTATTTTTGGTTATTGTAGGCTATTTCACCCTAGGCCACTTTTGCCAATTCTAGGCAATTCTATGTTAGTTTTGATTATTTTTAGTTATTTCATCTTATCTTATTTTTGGTAATTTCTAGGTTATTTTAGGTTACTTTTGGCTATTATAGGTTATTCCTCATTAAACCAATTTTGGTAATTTAGGTTTTTTTCTAGGCGACTTGCTTATTCTAAGCCATCCACCCTAAGTTACTTTCAACAATTTGAAGGAATTTAAAACTATTACACCCTAGGTTACTTTTAGCTATTGATATTTTAATAAGTTATTTTAGATAGGCTACTTTTAATTATTTTAAATTATTCAATGGGCTATGTTAGTTTTGAGATTTTAGGTTACTTTTAATTATTCACATTTTTACTAATGCATTAGCCAACTTTGTGGCCAAAAATCCATATTAGATTAACATTTATGTGACATAAACCAATTAATGACATTGAAACACCATTTTGAGTTGCAACAAAACAAACACATATATATATTTAGTTTTTTCAACTGCATAACCCATTTGTTTAACAATTATAAAATGTTTCAAATAAATTAGGTTCAATATATAACAAATTGGGTCCAAAACATAGCGTTGCAATTCAATTATGGATGAATTATATACACTAGATAATGAATTAAATCCATGGCGCATTGACCAAATTTCACTACAATAGATTCAATGGACTATATCGTAATATAGTTCTATTACATACTGACCCATTTCACTTGCATTGGATTTAAGGCTAAATAAAGTTATTTCACTATGAAGGCCCCATAGTGATTTAGGTTAATGAATTGCACTCACGATTTGTACTAGTGATCATAGTCCACACCAAGAATTGACAATAAACCAAAAGCCAACCACACAATTCAACAAAATACCATTGTTGTTAAAACTTACAAAATATAAACACAAAATAAAACATGCTAATTCCAAAGAAGAAAACAATTTTCAATGAACCCCTTTGTTGATGACATTAACATCTTCCAAAACCAAAAGTGATTTGTTTAAAGTGACAATATTTTTAGTTACTCCATCCATCTTCTATCAATATTCATTATAGGTTACAGAAGAAATGTTAAAGGATCTCAAGCTTTATTAAAGGTTTCAAACCATGAATCAAGAAACAAATTAATTGTAAATGATGCTTTAAGAGGTCACACCTTGTATAGTTAAGCAAACATTTGAAATAAAATGGTTTTATTAATATGTTATGAATTAACAAAATATTTCAAGAATATCTCAAAATATTCAAAATATATTCAAAGGATAATTTCATAATGAATTATAGGCACCTATTTACATTTAAGTAAATTATAAATTAAATATTTAGAAAAAAGTTGCACGTTATATTGTTTTGCATGCCATTTGAAATAAAATGGAATTGATTTCCCCAAGAAATGATGACAATGTCTAAATTTATTTTATAGTGTTTTTTAGTAATCACTTGCATAAGTGGTCTTATGTGATTGTTATGAATAAATAAGTGAAATTGTTGAACATGTTGTATAAATGGACATGTATGTTTTGTTTGATGAGCTTGTGTTAATCGTCATACATAAATCATATTTTTGTTATTTGTAATATAAAAATATATATGAAATGGGTGATATTAAGGAATTGAGAATCTAATTGTATAAAACTTTTTACAGAATACATGATTTTTAATATATTTGTTATGACACATGCAATTGTAAAATTGAGATTTCCTTGCATCATTTAAAATTTAAAAAATTATAACTTTTGATTTGACACTAAATATTTTGAACTTGGAACATATGTATTACCATGGATAAGTTTATTACAAGTATTACACTTTGTGCTTTATAACCAAGTATCACATAGACTATCACAATTCAAAAATATGTTCATAATGATATGTTCCATGCTTGATTACTTAATTTATTTATTTTTCAAATATTATGAATTCTACTAATGATGATTAATTGAAATTCGTTCAAGTAGGATAACTTTAAATTCCATAAGTCACAAGTTTTAATTATCACTTGGACAGTTCCAAACAAAAATTTGTTTAATTCATTCCTAAGTAAAGAAGCATGGACAAGTTTCTTTTTGGATTTGTGTCTTTTTAAAGTTTTTTTCCCCAACACTATATTTGTGAGTAGATTTTCAATACCTTCATCAATTTGTTTCATTTCTTTTTAATTTATTCAATTGTTGAATTGAAATTCCATTCAATGTATTTGAATCCAATTCAATTAAAATAAAAATAATTTAACTTTCAATTCAATTCAAGTTACATGCAATTTCATTCAATGTTTCCATTTGAATGGGACTTAATTTTTACAAAATCAATTTAGTTTTTTCATCAATTGATTGTCATTAGTATTGCATAGTAACACAAAGCCCAAGTTTTATGGATGTAAAAAATGGGATTATGAAAATATCATACTCCAATTCTGACAACATATTAGCATATAGGAAAAAGGGGTAGAATTAGTTCCAATGAAGAAAACAAAACAAAAGGTTGAGAGACAATTTGCAATAAAAAGTTACGTCGTTTGTGACATAAAGACCTTCATGCAAAAAAAAAAAAAACTTAACATCACAATACACTCTAATTGGGTGAAAATGAATTTCTTTTTGTTACCTAATGAATAAATGTGTCAAAGGATATGAATTCAACTTTGATAATAAGGTAAATAGGGTGTATCGTTGTCCCCCAATCATTAACTTAAAGTTGGGTTTGTTTTCATTCTTTGATTCTTCTTGTTCCTTGACATGTTGTCTATTGTGACATCTGTTACATTGGAAGTGCATTGAAAAGCTTTCAATCTTATGACATTGAGAAACATTTTTTAAAACATTTTGTCATCATTGCTCACAACAGCCCACATTATCAATTTCAATTTTGGAAGTGGTAAAAAGTTTTACAGTGTAAATTGTGTGTTTTTTAAAATTATTTTATTTTAGAGTTTTTTTTTAGTGTTGTTCAGTTTTTGATTTCAAAAGAACCTTTGGTCTTGATTTTGTTTTTTGTTTTTTTTTTGGGTTTCTTTTATAATGGAACGTTTGATTTGGTCTTGAAATGAGTTTTTTGAATTTTGAAAACCTTTGCATTCAGTCATTTTCACAAAAAAAATGTCATTAGAACTAGTTCAATTTAAGATTAAATCTAGTTCCATTTCCATTACACACAATTAAAATTTTTTTCGTGTGTAATAGTATTCAATTAATGGACAAAATTCAGGATAGGGATTATGTAATATTGATTAAATGTACACCTAATCAAATGCAATAATTTGTCATAAATGTAGAGTCAAACCTATATATATATATATATATATATATATATATAAATAATATAAAGTTGTATTTATGTACTTACAAAACATGAACTTGTTTAAAATGCGGCAACACCTTAGTTCAAGTTTTAATTCAATTTTGAAATAGTTTAGATGCACACTTAGGTTCTAATGACAATTGTAACAAGACACAAAACCTCTTATCTGAAAACCCTCAAACTTGATCTATAACTTAAACTTGCCTAAATCCCAAAACTTGCCAACATTGGTTTATTTTCGCCATGTGAGTCTTGATAATTTAACAAGGTTGCTTTGAGAATCATTGTTTCAAAAGGAACTTCTAGCAATCTTGTTTGAGACCTTAAACCTTCATATATTTGTATCAAGATGCAACAATTATTGACAAGTATACTTGCACTATGTACACTATAATATAATGTAGTTTTTCTTACATTCCTAGACCAAGAAGGCTCATGACACGATGTGTGAAGTTGTGGTTTCATCCATCACAATGAAAAACATGTGATGTTTATTGTGGCACATATTACATTAATATTGTAATTTGCCATTAATTTGACATTTTGTGTAATAACACTATTTTGAAGTTAAATTGTAATATTATTTTAATGTGTGCCACAATAGAAATTTCAAATTAAACATTGTGATGAATGAAATCGCGAAGTTTATCTCACACATATTTTTTAAACCATGGCCTATTCATAATGTAAACCTATAATATTAATGTATCGAGTGTCACACTAAATACCGTGACAATTCGATTGATTTTCAAGTATGTTCGCTCACATCATACCAATACCAATGAACAAGATTTTGAAGTTTGATGATTAGAAATTTTAGAATCCAAAATGTTCTCCACTTCTTATTTTAACATTGCCATAGATGAAACCACCAAGCTTACATCACACATTGTTTCTTGAGTTTCATGAGCCATAGCTTGCTTACCCATGTAGCAAAACCCACATATTCTGTTTCATGAGCCATGGTTTACCCTAAACCCCACATTCTTTTGTAATGTTGCAAAAGAGAAGAAAATTGACAGGAGACTAAAAACTATCATGTCACTACATGAAAGAAAAGCTTTCAAGTATGGAGCTTAATATGTTACTTCCCAGTGCATTTGCTGATCCTCTCTCCAGCAAGCATCTCCCCAGTACCACAAAGGAAAAAAGCATACAACTAAGTTGACTACCTATGCATGAGAGGATTGAAGCATACTGATGATCGATTACTTTGAGGATTGAAGCATACTGATGATCGATTACTTTGAGGAGCCATACAATTCTAAAAGGAAGAACAATTGGAACAAAGGAAGAACAATTGGAGCAATTGGAATATGGAGGAGTTTTCTGTTGTCGCAGATCAATGATACATATATGCAGTCTGGTTGACAAGGTGAATTCAAGAGTTCAGAGAGGCAGCTGCTGCAGGACATCAGTGTCAAAAGAATTCCATAAGAAACCTGCTGAAGCCCTCCTAGCTGGAGAAGCATATTATGCTTTAAAAAAAAAAATCAGAATCAAGTGCTTCCTCACTTTGTTGCTGAAATTCTTGAGACTTACATATATCCTGCAGGGAAGAAGAGCCTTCTTTTGTTGGAAGATCAATAGAACATAATCAAAGCCAGACATTTGGTTCTGTTACCAACACTTTCATTTAGTTTTGGAATTATCTGAATGACTAACAAGATGTTTGTGCATTTTGGTGCAGATTTGTGCCAAGTCTCGCAAACCTTGTAGCACTCATGACATCCTCTCACTCACACACACACAGACACACACTCAAACAAACAAATGTGTCAACCTTGCAGTACTCATGACATCCTCTCTCTCTCACACACACACACACACAAACACACACACAAAAATGTGTCGAATAGATTCCACAAACAGAAAAAAGACTATGTACCTGGTGAAACTTTCTGAAAGAATTGGGACATTGGGAATTCTTAGGCACATGTAAGTATTGGAGGACAGTAGGGAATGGGATGATCCAGAAGATGACAAAGAAGATGGCATGGCATCATAATATTGAGCAAGAATAATCTTCTCCAGAACCTTATGTTTTTTTCTTGCTCAATATGCCATGAACACGGGTTGAGCCATATGTTCAGGATTCTTAAACACATTGATTGTTCAAAGTGCAGTAAAGGCAGAGGCAGTCAATCTATCTCAGAGCTCTGCAATTCCCTTTTGCAATCTGAGAAAGAAATTCTTAGATTGCAATAATGAATAGTAATAAAACACCTAGTATATGATGATGAGCTTGATGTTGAAAGAAAAGGACTGTTATTTGACAAGGAAGAAATATGTAAAGTAGATATCGTTCTCTGAACTCATCAAGAAGGCCGAACCAAGCCACATTACAATTCAACAACAGGTTTTGTGAGAAGATTTGATGAGCTTTGCTTGTCGGAGAGGAGGAATCAGATGCGTGAGAAAGAAAGCAAGTCAAGATGCAAAGAAAACCTAGCTAGATCCACATCTCAACTGTGACATTTCTTGCATGCAAACATCTCTCAGGAACATTTCCTGGAACAACATTGTTCTGTAGGAATCTAGGGCTTCTGATGTCATTCATGGCTTAAGGGCTTCGTCACGCATTCTATTCTCTATCTGCGTCTTGATTTGAAGATCTGATCTTCTCTGGTGGAGGAGGAGGAGGATGAGAATGAGACTACAGAGAGGCTTAAAGCAATTTGATGTGAGGGGAAGTAGTGTTGCTGTTGTTGTGTGATCTCTCTGTGGCAGGCAGGCAGGCAAACGGGCAGCCATGTTTCCGCAATTCACGAACACGGCAGCATCGCTGACGAGGGCCACAGCGCTGATCCATCGAGTTGGCACCGACGCGTATCTGTATGATGATCCCGAAGATGCGAACATTGCCTCGCTGCTGGACAGCAAATTCGAGGCCGAGAAAGTGCAAGGCTTGAAGCGCCTCATTGCCTTGCTATCTCAGGGCGTCGATGTTTCCAATTTTTTCCCGCAGGTCTGTCTGTCTGTCTGTCTCTCCTGAGTTCCTAATAGTGCATTCGTTCAGGCTTCTCTCAGGCTCAGAATCTTCTCTTTCTTAGGCTTGTTGTACACCCGATCCGTGACTTTAAGGAATGCGCTCTTGTTTCTGCCATCTCGCATTCACAATCACATGCAATTTTTGCCTGTTGCAAGCGCTCCCTCGTTGCCCTGGAATGCGATCAGCCAAGTTTCTCTGCATCCCTGCTGCTTCAAAATCTTCTGCCTTTTGTGGCCTGCTGTACATGATTAGCTTTATTGGAGTTTGCAGATTCAGATTTAGGTTTCTCAACAAGCTAGGGTTTCTCCAGATTAGGATGTTGTTCTACCTCAAGTGGAAGCTTGCCTGCTTCCACAGCTTCAGAATTTGAAAAACTGAAATACTGAAGATTGATAATGAATTGACAATTTGGATGCATTGCAGGTGGTGAAGAATGTTGCATCAACATCATTGGAGATCAAGAAGTTGGTCTACATTTACCTTGTGCACTACGCAGAAAGGTGTGAGAAAAATGACAGCCTTTTTCAGTTTACTCAAGTGCTTAGTGCTGTGTTCTTTGCACATTATTATTCAGAGTGGATATGCAAATATTGCAGGCGTCCAGATGAAGCATTGCTGTCTATCAACAGTTTCCAGAAGGACCTTTCGGATCTTAATCCGCTTGTTAGGGGATGGTCACTTCGAGCAATGTCTGGAATCCGTGTGCGAGTGGTTGTACCCCTTGTGGTTATGGCAGTTCACAAGTGTTCACGGGATCCATCTCCTTATGTACGGCAGTGTGCAGCTCATGCCATCCCCAAGATATTTGCTTTGGACCGTGAGGCCCATGCAGAGGCATTGGAAGAGGTAACAGTTGCAGCCATTATTATATCTTTTGAGTTAGGGCTAAGCAATTTCTTTCAGCAAAGAATGATGAAGATTGCCACCTGAGACTCTTTGGCTGCAGTTGGTGTGTTTGTTTTTGAATGATAGCTCAGCAGGAGTGGTGGGTGCTGCGGCGGCGGCATTTATTGTAGTATGCCCGGACCACCTCTCACTTCTTGGTCCTATGTTCCGGAAGCTTTGTGAAATGCTTCTGGATGTCGAGGAGTGGGGTCAGGTTGTCTTGATGGACATCCTCATGCGCTATGCAGTTGCAAGGTATGGAGCTCCTCGGGATTCTGTCTTCCTCTCTTCAAGTTCTCATACCCAGATTCAAGAAAGGCCGAAACTCTTGCCAGAAGATGCGAGTGAGAAGGTTGACCTTTCAGCAGATGTGCGGGGATTGCTGCATTGTACAGCTCCATTGCTGTGGAGCCAGAACAGTGCTGTGGTTATGGCTACAGCTGCTGTACACTGGGTGTTTGCATCAAAAACTGATTTGAAGAAGATAGTTAAACCTCTTCTCTTTCTACTCCGGTCCTCATATGATTCACAGTATGTGGTAAGTAAGCAATCTGAGGATGTGAATCTTACAAAACACTCACCAGGTGCAAGGCAGGTTGATTGAATTGTGTTAGGTTCACATGATATGAGAACCTCATTTGAGGAGCTGCAATGTTGGCAATTGGTCTTGCTGTAGAGGATTTAGGTTGAAAATCAGCTAGGGGTTAGGACTAACAGTAGCACAACTCTCTCACAGAACTATAACCAATCTTGTGTGGCTGCTGTTTCCAGGTTCTGGCAAATATTGCAACATTTGCTTCCACTGCATCATCCCTTTTTGAGCCCTATTATGAGGAGTTTTTCATCCGCACCTCTGACACAGAGCCTCTTCGTGCCCTGAAGCTTGATATTTTGACTGCCATTGCCACCGAATCCTCAATCCATCCCATACTACGAGAGTTCCAGGTCAGAACTTCCACTCAAAAGCATTTCACAGATCTCAAGTCCTCTTGAGCTTTTGAGGACCCTTTGATCTTAAATGGATTTTTGTTACTTTTTCCAGGCATATCTCAGAAATCCAGACCGGCAATTTGCAGCAGATACAGTGAATGCAATAGGGCGCTGCGCAGTTCGCTTGCCAGCAGTAGCATCATCATGTGTTGAAGGTCTGCTCATGCTTGCCAAAGGAGCTATAATCAACTCAGACAGAATAGAGGAAGCTGCAAATGGGGAGGATGACTCTAACTTGTCAGCACATGGGGACTTAAAGAATTCGGTCAGTGAGAAATATAGTCGTGAGGCTGCTGTTGTGGCTCAAGCAGTCTTGGCTCTAAGAACTATTGTTCAGCAACATCCAGCTGAGCAGGAAGAGGTGGGTTACCTCTATAATATTCCCTGGGAATGCATTGTCAGGGCACCGATCTCTTGAGTGGGTAGGAGAGATTGGTGCCCTGAGAATTTGTTCTCCTTCATTTTTCTTTTAGACCTATTGCTTGTGAAGCTTGGCTTCTTGACCTAGATTAACTATATGAGGACAACATTTGGGTCTAGTTGGTGTTCTTAGCTTCTTTGGTGTGCTTTTGAAGCAATCGTTGTTAGCCTTGCAGTTCTTGAAAATATAGGAGGTTACTTCAAGGTTTCCTCACATGCTTGGTAGGTCAAGTGCAACATGGCTGCTATTTTGGTTACTTTGGTTTGTTTTATACTGACTACTTTCCTGGATGATATGATATTAGGCATTTGCTCGCCTTGTTCGTACTCTGGATCATGTAAAAGTGCCAAAAGCTCGTGCAGTTGTCATTTGGATGGTGGGTGAATATGGTGTTAGCAGTGGACGTGTTTCCCAGATGCTACCAGTCCTGTTACGGTATCTTGCAGGCTCATTTATTAAGGAGGCCAATGAATCAAAGCTTCAGATTCTTAACTGTGCTGCCAAGGTACTCAACTGACCTTAGACTAGAGTGCAATCACCTCTGAATAACTGTGTGGGAGGCTTTGTCAACAGAGTCTGAAAGTTTGGACATGTTAATAGTGCTGGAAAATAATTTGCCTCTTAACTTGGATTGTAGATAAGAATCTGACAAATGGTTGACAGAGGAAAAGGATCACATATTTTGGCAATATTTGTTCAGCTCTGTGCATTCAACTATATATTAATCATGCCAGACATAGAGAGCTACTTTTCATGTGGGTGCTTTAGTCATTAATAGGTTCCTTATCAGTAATCCAGTCCTCTCCCCTTTCAAACAAAGTTAGCAAACCTGAAGAAAGCAACCTGCACTGTTCAGACGTACAGATGTGTTTTCAAGAAGTTCTTAGGATGATACAAAAGATGATGTTAAATGTGACTTTGGGTCCAGACCATCTGGGTTAATTGGAACTTGGCTATCTCAAGCAGCAGCAGTAAATGCTAATGAAGATGCAAGGTTCTTGTTCTTTGTGCACTTCATGAGGCTGCTCTGGTGGCAGATGTCAGAATTCAAGCTAAAAAAACTTTTCTTGTTTTTGAAGGTTGTGTTACAATTGGAGCGAGCCCCTGATTCTCCATTGCTAAGAACCACAACACTGGTACTGCAACATGTAATCAACTTAGGGAGTCAGGACTTGAACAATGATATTCGAGACCGTGCTCGGTTGCTTTGCCACCTGCTGACCTCACAATCAAGACCCAGATTACAGAATGTCCGGAAGGAGCATCCCCCTGACTCAGCAGAACAACTGCTGGCTTTGGAGTCATCTACTAAGCCTGTGCAGCAAGAAAAACTCAAAGAGCCTGTTGATGGCAATGGGAATACAGTATCGGCTCTTAGTGAGGATAAAGCAGCCAAGGTACTTGCCAAGCTTGCTCATCAGATTTTATTGGTACCAAAGTCACCCCCTGTCTTGCCAGCCCTTGCACCAGACCGCTCAGCATTTCTGCCTGGTTCAATGTCTCATATTGTCCACCACAAGGCTCCTGGTTATGCAGAACTCCCTGATCCCTGTAGCATAAGAGCCCCCGATCTTCATTCTCAAGAAAATCTTGGAGAGGCTGCTAAAGACCTTCGGTTGTCCAGAGGTGGGCCTCATCGTGATAGGCTTGCTAGTGATTACTCTGATAGTGCCTCAGATGAAGGTCAATCTGACGTATCGTCAACTGGATCTAGAAACTGGAGTAGCGATGGTTACTCTGACCAGGAGGGGGGGGCTGCTCATGAGAGTGGTGTTGAAAATCGGAGCATGAATGATCAACATCAGGGAAGGAGAAGGTTAGCCCAGACAGAGGAGAACTTTGCACCATTGATTTCAATTGATGATGAAGCACCTGATGGACAGGAGAATACATCACTAGGTGAGATCAACAGGGGTTTGGAGGGGTTGCAGTTGAATGCAGCCGCAAATTTGGAGTCATGGTTAGGAGCCCCAGATACAGAAATGGCAGACACTTCAACAATGAAAGTTGCTGAGGGCTCAAGCTATCTGACTCTTTCTCTCAAACCTATCCATCCAGTCTTCAAGAGACAAACACTTCTGGATTTCACCAATGGTGAAGGGCTGGATGTGAGATACAGCTTCACTCGAATGCCCTCAGTCTCTTCTCAAGGCATGGTATGTGTGCATCTTTACCTTCAGAACCGCTCAGCAGAGCCGATGCTGGGGATAACTGTAAGGGCTTCGGAGGTAGTTGCTGCATCAGTTGCCCCTGAAGCTGATGACCAGTAAGTTGGTCTGTTCTCTGCTGATTACTTAGAAAGTGTTTTGATTTCGTGAGAGTTTGAGAAGCCAAAGAGGAATTGGAGCTCCTGCACTAGGTCTGTACTGAATTCTGAATTTTAAAGGTCCAGTGAGGTATCCATGTGTTGTACAGATTGTAGGCAGAAATAGTGAGAAATTGGTGGTGATTATGCTTTGTAGGGTGCAAGCAGGAACAACTGAAGAGAGTAAAATAGTGTTGCCTTTGGAAGAGATCTCCAATCTGAACCCTGGAGACACAAAGGAGGGTGATGTTCATATTGATTTCAAGCATCAGCTGACACCTGCAAAGCTTGAAATTGTTTGTGATCGGAAAGTGTATCCCGTTAAACTGTCACCAGAAGTAGGAGCTCTTGTCAGACCTCTTCCTTTGAGTATGGATGCCTTTACTTCTGCTGAACTGAGCATCTCAGGGATGCATGAATCATCACGCAGGTGCTCATCTTCTCCCGATATATCTTTTTGATTTTTCCCAGTATAAATACAGATATAGTGCTCTCCATTTTGAGTCATGCCCAACACTCACTGTTTGATGCCATAATTTTACAATGGTCTGTTGGAGATGAAATTTGCATGTACCTATAGGAGGTCATATGATAGTGTGTGATAGTGTGTGACAGTGACATAAGGGAGTGTATTTTGGTGACCAGGTGTTACTTGAGAAACATACTCTCAGAGCCATTGCAATCAAGCAATACAGCAGGCCAGACAGGAGAAGATAAAGCATTTGTCATATCCCGAAAAATCGCTGCACAAGTTCTAAGCATTGCCTATGTTGATATTGTCTCAGTGACACTTCCAATTGCCTCAAGCAGTGTAGTTCAGTTTGGGGGACAAACAGATTTAACTGGTCTAAAGTTGCGATTTTGTGGTGAGACTTTGACAGGCTCTGTAACTTGTCTAATTTCAGTTACAGTAATGGCAAAGACAGAAAATGACAGTGACACAAATGACCTTCCAGTCTTGATCAAAGTGAATTGTGAGGACACAATCTTTGGTCTAAACCTGCTGAGAAAGCTGCATCAGGACTTGAGTTCATAGGACTAGTGGGTCTTATTTGTCACAGTACATTCCTGGATCCATCATGACTGTGAAGGTCCTGTGCTTATTCTATCCATTCTATGAAGCGGTATGCTTTATCTGCAGTTCAGACTTTCTCATCTCTCTCAATGTGTCAGTTGTCAGTTTACACTCAATAGTCATGAAAATTGTGATCTTCTGGATTGGAATCTGTTGTGATCTGCACCTTCTGTAAGTTTGCAGATTTGGGTTGGGGTTTTTCACATGTTAGGAGGTTTTTTGCTAGTCAGTAGCTTTGGGCTAGGTTTAAGAAAGCTTTCAATCCAAGCTTCTCTGCTCCATAGCTTCACAATCTGTAATCTTTGTCAAAGCGCATTAATACATTTGATGTCCTTTTGGTGGATTCACATAGGGTTGCAGATTTTGTAAATGTTGATTTTATGGGTTCATGAGTGTTGCAGGATACATATTACAACAGTTTTAATCTCTATGAGAAGGATTGCAGATCTCCAAGTCATCTTGAAGGTTTTGAAGGTTTGCAGTTCTCAAGTCATCGTGAAGGTTTTGAAGTTCAATCTGAAAACAGAGGAACAATGGAGCATGGCAATGTTCACATTATTCTCAGGCATCCATTGATGCATTGTTGGCAAGCTTTAAATTTGTTTATGGAGATGGTCAATGAATCCAGTTAACCCAGAACTCTGGTAGCACTTCTCAGACCTCTTTCTGTTGAGTATAGATGCCTTTTGCTTCTACTGAATCTGGTTATCTCCAGAATTTTCACAAATCATCATGCTGGTGCTGACTATCCACCATGTCTACCAACAATATGAGAATCTATAATTTTGCTGACCATCATGTTTCTTCATTGGTCTCCACCCTCTGGGGCTATGGGTTATTGCTTAGTGTGATTTATTCTAGATATGACAGAGAGCTGTAGATGATACAATTTTTTCACACGCATATTTGCAAGAAGATTGTTTGCGGTATTGTGAAAATAAAAAGAGGCTGGAGGTGCTCTTTCAGAGCCAACTACAATGGAGCAATACAATCTGTGGTCTCTTGAGGACACTTGTCTCCTGAGAGCAAGTCCCCCAGTAGCAGTAAATTGCCTTGTACACTCTACTTTGGATGAAGAGCAGGCTTCAAATAAATTATTAGTCTCTCACCTAATGTTGAACAATTTTTCATGTTTATGGGTGGGGCTGAGGAAACAATTAACACTGTATTGGATGTGATAAAATGCTGGTAGAGGCCCAAAGAGGTGGACCTGCTCTTAGGACTTGTGTTCATGATCTTGATCATCTGTCATGGTAGGTTACGAACTGGTGGTGATTGTAAAGGTTATATGCTTATTCTTCCCAGTCTTTAGGCTCCAGGAAGCAGGGCTCCAAGAGCATCGAAAAAACCAACTGAAGCATCTTTCCATCATGGAGCTGCACCTTCAGCTATGGAAGGTCCAGCTTTGCATTAACATGACCTTCCCGAGCTGAAGGTGCATCCAGGGGCGCAGCTTTCATTCCTTTCCATTGGCATTAAATCATAAATGCTGAAAGTGCAGCTGGGTGCAACTTGCAAGTCTTGCAAAGTTGGCAATCTGGAACATCTGAATTCAAAAGCCAGATGTCAAACCTTCAAAGTTGAAAGCGCAGCTCCTTGATGGAAAAACACCCTAATACCCAAAGTCAGAGCATCTTTGCTACACCCCTTTATTTGGGCCTCTGATAATATGTATCACATACAACAAGAGGGCTAATCTTTTCCTCATCCCCATCATGAACATGGGAAGTTTGGCAGTTTAAACTTTAAAGTGATACACGATTTAAAGGCCATCACCGTGATCAATCAAAATCCAAAGCAGTTATTTTCATTTACTGGCGATTTTGGAGGTCAATGCATTTTCTGCACATTTATAGGTCCAAAGTCCAAACTCAGTTTTCTGCCATTTTAAAGGTGTACTTCATCCGAAGTATTGTACAAATCAATAAATTGCTTCTGTTGGAGGTGCTCCTCTATACATATGTAATAAGTATATACATCTCTGCATCTCTTTTCTTTAAGCTATGTTAAGTGAAGATTTACATTTATTCTAGTAGTGCAATCTTCACATTGTGTTCAGATTTTTCAAATGCTGATTGTCAATAGGAACATTGCACAAAGACAATGTAGTCAGATGTTGATAAATCATAATTGCTCGATATTGCATGACAGCCCAACATTTCATGTACTCCTAATGTGCAGTAGCTCAATAGTCCATAGGTAGGTCCTAAACAGTGTTGGGCAATACTCTCTTTTTGGATGAGAATCGCTGGTTTCAGTTCTTCCCAACATTTGAGAGACCCTACTCGATGCTTAAAAAAAATTATTTTAGACTTATGAAAACCAATCAGGGTAATATCATATTGATTTGTTTTTAATCAAACCGATTCTCAAATAGGACAGTTCTCACAAATGTAATTATAATTGGGTTTCATATCCGGTTTTCACAATCCAAATTTCAAATTTGTATTCATTTATTTTTAAAAATCTCAGTTAAGAAATAATTGAAAAGTAAAAACAAACCGTGTAAAGAATGATGAAAATGTTACATAATTTTTTTTTAATCATAGACTATATTTTCAAAATCTCATCCCTTTCAAATGTTCCTTCAAAATTTTCTGGCTTCATTTCTAAATTTCCATAGCAATGCAACAGTAGCATCGATGGAATAACAACCCAGCAACATGACGAGGCAACACCAACAAAGCAATGTTGCACCAACAACGTGACAGGGCATAATCAACAATGCAATAGAGCATTACCAACAATGCGATGGGGTTGAACTAGCAATGTGGTGATGGAATAGCAACTAGGCAACACGACGATGGAGCAGCAACGCAACAGGGCAACAACCAAGCAATGCAATGATGGATTAGCACTAGCAATGCAACAGGGCAACAACCAAGCAATGCGACGATGAATTAGCACTAGCAATGCGACAGGGCAACAACCAAGCAATGTGACGCTGAAGTAGCACTAGTAATATGATAAGGCAATAACCGGGCAATGCAATGGAGTAGAGCAAACAAACAATGTGATCAAGTGGTGCAATGGAACAAGAAGCAATGTGATGGAGCATTGACCAACAACGTGAAGGAACACCAACTAGCAATGCAACAGAGCAACCAGCAACGAAATGGAAGAATGACCAGCAACGGAATGGAGGAATGACCACCAACATGATGGAATAACTATGAGCAACGCAAATAAGCACCAACCAACAACGCAACAAAGCAATGCAACAAAACAACATAAAACAATGTTAAGGAACACCCAAAAAAATGCAAAAATATAAAAAAGCAATGTAACAAGAAAAAATGATAATCAACATTATAGAAAACTAAACCCACGAGGGATTTTTATATATTTGGGTGTTGCCTCCCAACACTTCCCACCTCCTTTTCACAAAACACAACAAAACAAACCTAAATTAAAACCTAAACTAACTTAATCTTATCTAAACTAATTCTAAACTTTTCTGAAAAAATTGCCCTGAGAACCATTGGTTCTTTCATAGAACTAACTTGATTCTCATTTTTTTTTTGTAAAAACCAAAGTAATTGGTTCTCAATACCTCGGTTCTCCCTTGGTGAGAACCCAAGTGAGAACCAACGGTCTGATTCTCAAACCGATTCTCACCAAATGTGATACCGGTTGATTCTCATGGTGAGAACTGGTTTGGGAACCAGTCTGAGAACAAAGTCGGTCCCAATGAGATCTGCCCAACACTATTGGTCCTAAACTGATATAGGTCAATTGGTATGTAATATAGGTAGGTATGAAAGCTTTGGATGAATCGGCACCCAAAAGCTAAAGACCCCAAAATTCATCTCTCATGTTTGAACTAAGTCAGGGTCTTTGAATCTGAATCTAACATCTCTTGGGTTCAATTTGCCCACTAAAGGGCCTCACTCGAAAAGGGGAAGGTCCAACATGGGTGCTGGTTCACCTTGGCAGGTATGAATATTTTAGTCAAGCAGTGGTGGTTGATTTTTAATATTATTTTAGTCTCTTGACAACTCCAACCATGTTTGTTGAACAATTAATTAATTTTGAAATTTTCATTTTGACAAATATAATATTCCACTTAGTTTTATAAGGAACCTCTGGTTCCAGTTTTAAACAATACTTAGAAGGGTTCCAGTTACAATTCTGGTTCCACACATAAATGAAACTAGGAATCTGGTTTTGGGTTGGTTCATCAAGAAAAAAAGATTGGAATCCCTGTTCTAAAAATCAGACCCAGTTCTGGTCTAGTTTGGGTAACTCAACCTGGAAATGGCAGTTCACTGCTGGTTAAACTCTGGTTAGCCCTCTATTCAGTGGTTTTTTTTTTTGTTTTCAAAATTCTTGATTCTGGCTCCAGTTTCCACACATAAATAGAATCAAGAGCCTCATTCTGGGTCTGGTTCTTTAAATAATCCAGTTCTGGTTCAAGTTCTAGAAGCAGTTTGAAAATCAGACTCTACGCTTATTCAGGTTTTTCCTACCTTACACTAAGATCAGTTTCGTTGTTAAATAATCCTGAAAATAGTGAAAATGAATTTTTGTAAAAACATGAAGTTGACATGTTGAAAATCATTACAATTAACATAGGCTACACGCTGAATAATTTCAGTACTCATATGACAAAATCATAGTAGATCATGAAAATGATAATAATCTTAAAATAAAAAAGAAGTGATTTTTTTGTAAAAAATAATTATTCGTTTTGTCAATGTGGAAACTGACCTTAGTCTAGAGTAATTAAAACCAAAACCAATGATTTTGACCAGTGTTGTGTGTGTAACTGTCAATAGCTGTATATATGGTGTAAGTACATTTGACAAATATTAACACTGGCCTCGTGTAAGTGTAATTGTAAGAAAATAATATATACACTGTGTAAAACATTTGGATGTGTAAATGTTTTGGGGCATGTAAGTGTAAATACTAAATTTTTTTGTAAAGTCACCCTGCCTTTGGGCCTTCTTTCACCCCAAACCCTTCTTTCAAGGGTATCCATAAAGTAAGAATTTTTTATTAAATCTGGGAATGAAATGCTGAAAATCAGCATTTAATGCACAAGGTTCAAGACCAATTATGGTAGCTTTACAAGTAGGAGCAGTAACGGAGGTGAAACTCAGTTCACCACAAAAACTGAGGTCCGCCCAGTTTGACATTATGATCAAACTCAGGGTTCTAGCGTTGTTTTCCTTACTTTATAAATAATTTTATTATATATCTTTAACGACCAGACCATTTTGCAAAGTCATATGAATTAGTTGTGGGTGTATATTTTGATGTCTTCTTTTTTGCAATGGGTCATTTAGCTCACTTATCATCAAAAACATTATGAAACCTCCCCTCTTCAAATAAAAATCACATTTTTTACATTGTTATATATTTACGTTGTTTTACATAGTCATGTAAAATCATATAATATATATTTTTACATTTACATTGTTTTATCAGACTGAGTAAACCTATGAAAATATATTTAATTTTACATTTACACTTACACAAATGTAAATGAATAATATACACTTACATGGAGTGTAAGTCCCAAACCATTTACATGCACAACACTGATTTTGACCCACTGAACCAAGTACCTCTTCAACACTGATATGGATATATGAACAAGTGTTGGGTGAGAAAATAATTTATCCTGAATATATAGCACAGTAGGTTTATACCCAACCCAGCTGGTAAATTTTTTAATCCACATTTATGATAAAATACTCATGCAATCACAAGCTCCAGGCACTGCAGAGAAGAGTGACCACACAAGTGTGAGCACTAGCTACCCAAAGTTTTGTCTTTTTAACTGAAAATAAGGGTGACAATTTCTCAAGTTTTGTACGGTCCAAACAAAATAAAAATCACAAAGGAGTTGTTGAGGCCAGGATTAGAAAGTACGTCCTACTTTAAAATTTTATAAAACTATGCTAAAGAATGGCTGACGTGTGACCAAGTGTTTCCGCGAAGCCTGAAAGTGCCTTGTAAAAGGCTGCATGGACCCGATCTTCATCTTTCCAACTAAGAGAATTTTTATATGAGCTATAGTTGTTTCAGCATTTCCCAGAAATTATGCAGTTCTGTGGAAGGTCCAACGATTCTTTACTTAGTAAAATTATGCACTTTCTTCAGAAGGTGCAGATTTGTTATTCATGTCTTATTGAGAAGGGACTTGAAGGACTTAGGATGACAAAGGATTCAAATATGTATATGACACTGAATGGCTGTTCTAGAAGAGGACATCAATCATGGTATGTATTCACCAAAAGGTGGTCTGTACCAGTGTTGTGCGAGTACCCAGAAAATCCAGGTAACAAGGATTGGTTCCGGTTCCGGGTACTCGGAACCTAGCCCAAACCCCAGAACCGGACAAGAACCTGAACCGTGAGTACCTATTTTTGAACTAACCAGCAACTACCCGGCCCCCCCTTCCTTCACATTGAACTACCCAGAACCAAAACCGAAGGGTGGGTCCTTCATGCGCAACTAACCGAGAATGGGGGTAGTTTTTTTTGAAAACCTAGTTCCGGTTAAATTTTTATGGTTAGGGTTAGAAACTAGAATCTAGGGTTAAGATTTTTTTAGGGTTTAATGATTTTTTTCTTTCTTCTCTTTCTCTCCTCTCCTCTCTTTCTCTTTGGTCTCTCTCTCGCTTTTTCTAATTT
>Ga0209611_10005445_pt1 | contig 21337 bp, 14 predicted proteins | sample S1TSphgellanicum_3_FD_187693 | JGI IMG/M metagenome (GOLD analysis project Ga0209611, IMG submission 187693) | Host-associated microbial communities from peat moss isolated from Minnesota, USA - S1T2_Fc - Sphagnum magellanicum MG (SPAdes) (version 2) | ecosystem: Host-associated > Plants > Peat...
GTTGCTCTCTTTTTCCGCTGCGATTAGTGACCAGAGACATCTCTGGCTCCTTGATCTAAGAAAGCTTAGTGGGAATTTAGGATGAAGGCAATCGACATAGCAATTTTGGGAGGCAGGAGAGTTGGTTTTGTACGAGATATTATGTGTAATAAGAGCTATGGAGTTTTGTCTCTGAGATCGATTTCGCTTGAGTTGTGTGTTGCATAGTTGTGAGATTGCATTGTGCTCGCTCTGTCAGAGCGAGCCAGTTCGGGAGAGGTTTGGTTATTGTTGTGTCTTCTCTGTTTCTCTAGATCCCTCCTTTTTGGTTACACCTAAACAACTATATGAAATGGCAATTCCAGTCTATTATCCCAATGGCATTCTATGTACATGTAAACCAGAAGTACAAGGTTCAATTCTATACACGCTTGGTTCCTTGCCATCTCATATTGCCTATTTACTTAATGTAATATTATTTTCTTTGAGGTTCATATGAATAGTTAACTAATTAAAAAATTTACTTCATAATTTTTTAATTTGAATTTTAAAAAATACAGATTTCAACAACTCTAAAAGTATAAGGATTAATGTCAAAGCTACCAAGGCATTATTATAATTTTTGACTAATGTTTGCAACTTAGGTAGAATAAAAATGGTGCAAAAGGTACAAATCGTTTTGTTATAAAAAATGGGCACAAATCACCACATACTAAAGAAAAAATAAATTTGAATTAGTCGCCACCTTTATTTTGGGGGGGAGGGGGGTGGTAATCCAAATTTTTCTACTTTCCTTTTGTTACTTTTAGCAAAATTTGACTAAATCCTCTTAAGGAAGATGGCCAATTGATTTACTTTCCAATTTTCCAATTTTTAAGTTGTGAATAAGTCAAAAAATAGGGTTTAGGGTTAAACCCTAAACCCCAATCTCATATCCCAATGGCATTTTGTATAGAAACAAACCCAGGTTGCAAGGTTCAATTTCCTACACACGTGGTTGTTTCTTTCCTCCTACTCTATACTCAATCCTTCTCTGTTCCTACCACCTCCTTGATCAACTTTTTGTTTTGAATTCACATCAATAACTAATTGGGTTTAACATTTTCATTTTCAAAAACAAATCTTCAAAGAACACACAAGAGATTGTAATAAGTTACCATTTTATAAGGAATCTACAAAAATTTTACTTTACTCTTTTACATCTAACCAAATTTGGCTAGACCTTCTTATGGAAGATGGCCAAGCTGCCAACTAAACAAATTTGAAAAAAGCAAATCATGCTATGGTAATGGGATAGTTTTTTTTTTTTTTTTGTTTTTTCCTAACAAGAGAGAGAGTCAAGACCATAAAATGGCCATACTATATATGAAAAGATAACTAAAGATCTTCTAATATCATATTTGTTCATAATACCAAAACTTGGCTAAATATTCTTATAGACAATTGCCATTCTTTTTACATCTTTCTATGGATATCCACTTTGGCTATCAAAATTCATCCATATTCATCCTTGGAATGGTATGATGGCACTCATGTGGTGAGTTTCATTCACATGGTATAATCACAATGGAATCATAATAATTTCATAGTTTTTAATGGCTGATTATAAAAATCATTATAATTATTTAAATTTAACTTCCATCTTCTTCACCATTATTCTTACCCCTTTTTCACATAAGCTTAAAAAACTTCCCTTTGAAAATGAAGTTAAATATAACCTTTCACATAAATAAAAATTCATAAATGATTTAACTAAAATAATCACAAAAATACAATTTAAAGATCACTTTAACATTAATTGTACCTTTAAAAGATTTTTGGTGTTTTATTTTGAAATAAATTTGATTGAAAATTAATTCACATTTTTAATTGATTTGTACATTATAATATCTTCACCTTTATAGAGTTATTTTTCATGTAAAATTATTTAATATATATTACATGGCATGTTTTTCCCATTGTATCTATGCATTTAATCATTTGCAATATATTTTAGTATATGTACCTTGTTGAAGATGGTATTAATATGTATTTTTATTATCACCATTATTTCTTTCACTCTAGTTTAATGTTCATTCATCAATGATTCCTTTTAAACATCTTAACAAAATGTTATTTTTCATTTTCACCCTCAAGAAATGTACATGAACAATTAAATCAATACATTTTATATATTATTTGAATTCTAATATAAGAATAATCTAAAACTTTTATGCATTTTCCAAGTTGCATTTTTAATATTGTAAGTGATTAATGTTATTCTCCAAGTTTCATTTACAATGATGGATCAAAACTTTTAATTAAAGTTTAATTTCATGAAGCTTTCATTGCATAAGACTAAAGGAAAAATATATTAAAATGTGTTAAAAAATTCCATTAAAAAAAATTAAACAATAACTTCCTAGGCAATAGGTATTTTATAATGTATATCTAGGTGTTGCTAATGAAAATTTTGAAAGGTAAATTCCATTTCCATTTCCATTTACTCCAAATAATGTATCAAATTGTTTTATTTGGAAATCATGTTGGAGGACTTGTATGAAAAATTGAATCCATACATGCAATATATTTTTATTTTAGTGTAAGAAAAATAACAAATTGTATGTATTTTCCAAGTTTTATTTATAATATTATAAATGATTTTTTACTTTTTAGAATTCATTTATAACGATGCATCCAATATTTATTAATTTATTGATGAATTACCCAAAGTTTTGATATTTGAAATTGTCACAAATTTTGTTATATAAGACCCAACATTATCATATTTTTTTCTTCCAATCATTTCTGTGGACATGAAAAAACACATGTTATTATGCCATTTCATGTTATTTAAAAAAAAAATAGCATTAGAAAAAATCTTCAAATATATGATTGAATTTTTTATTGGTATTCTACTCATTAAGGACAAAAAAGACTAATATCCCTAAAGTCATTACAAATGAGTTGTTGAGAACAATAGTCATTTATGACATGATGTGGTAGAATAATGTGTCAATGATGTGGCACATTTCATTCATTAATCATAAATGACATATGTGAAATCATTAGTCATAGTTTAGTCATTGTGTATTTTTTCTTATTATTACAAATTATAACATTTGATATTATTATAGTGTAAAAAATAATATATATTTTTGTTTTCATTATTTTTCATCTTATCAATTTTTGACACGTGTCACCACCTAAGCTAAATTAAAAATTAATTTAAATGGCTAAGTAAACCACTTAATCTACCTAGGTAGGCACCTAACTTAGGTAATCTAATTATGGAATGTTTGGTTAATATTCCATTGTTGATTGGAACAATGTCAATTTTTGAAGTTTGATCCTTGGACCCCAAAGATGGAATTGAATTTTTTTATCACCAAGCCACTGCGCTTCTTATGTAAATGATCCATTGTTTATTTTATGTACACCATACTTCATTTAAACATTACACAAAACCTCAAATTTGATGATTCATATTTTATTAATAAATTGTCCAAATGAATAAATGAAAAATTATTCATAAATTTCCTTCAATAATGTACACAAATTATTATGTGTGTAAAAATGTGAATTCATTTCAAAAGAAAAATATTTGAATTTTTTTATTGAATAATGTTTTAATGACCATTCTTTGGAAAAAATAAATTCAAACACATGATTTGTAAATGGAAATACTTTTGTGGGTAGTGCAAGAATAAATAAATATATATTTCATATTTTAAACCTTAATTTGATTTATGAATTTATATTATACAAAATTTCTTCCAATATATCATAATTTTAATTTAGACATATGAGTCCATAAAATTTATCACATAAAATATTTATAAATGGATCATAAGTCAATTATAATATTTAAATTTATACATAATAATTTTTTTATATTATTCATATTAAATTGATGTATAGATTTAATTCAAATATTTTAATTATAATTTTAAATAATAATTAAATATTGAATAATTTTCTGAAAAATTAGATTTTATTCAATTTTACACATATATTTGAATATAATTGGGTAATATGTTTGTTATATACATATAATATATAAATTTCTACTTAAATTGATGATAAAATTGAATCTAAAAATAAATTACATATTTACCACATTTTACATTTTTATTTGATTTTAAAATTATTATATATATAATGATTTTTAATATATCATTTTTTATCAATAAAATTTATGTTAATGTGTCATAATCAATTTACACATATAAAATATTTTTAAATGCATCATATATCAAGTATATTAAAAAAAAATACTATTAAATTTTTATATTATTTATGTTTAGAATATTAGTGAAAATCAATTCCCTACATGTTTTGATTCCTTATGTGTGAACTTATAGTAATAGTCATTTTCGAAACATTGTAAAGTAATTTTATGATCACATTATGTATGTAATGACACATCATTTTCTCCATGTCATTTGCATAGTCATTCTTTAGTTATATTTGAACTGATTTTATTTTAGTCACATTTTCATATGATATTTTGGACATTCACGTCATTTTGTCATCAATCGTGGATGCCATATGGATGAAAACTTGTAATGAAAAAATAACATCATTTTTCTTGTTACCATGGCACGGTTTATTAATCAATTGCACCATTAATATATGATTCCAATTTTTCACAAGTAGGATTTAAATAATATTCAATTACTATAGTCAATTACTAGTCATTTAAAACATTTAATCGTTGATATCTTGGTTGCAAAGAACAAGATTTCTTTTAGTGTATTGAAGTAATTTTTGACTTATAACCTACCAACCTACATGTTTACATCCTATTTATAATGTAACAAATAATGTAACATGTATTGCGTTAGAAGTAGGTTAAAATGAACCAACACACCATCTACTAGATGCCCCTTATCATTAAGTTGTGGATGAACTTCAACTTAAATAATCTATGGCTTCACCTTGGTAATATAATCTATAAGAAGTAGGTGTTGTATATAAGTAGATAGGTAAGACAATTCATGATTCTTAGGTAAGTAAATAGTTAGACCTAGACTTGATAAGGGTTGTTTTTACTACCTAGGTTGGTAGGTAGTAAAAAAATGATAGAAGGTAATCGCCATGGTGTGATAACTAACTAGAACCCAACCCAAAATTGTTTCCTCATGTCATTTGTCATCCATCCTTCATGGTGTGTTGGTGGGTGTTGGTTCACTTTGGGCCCCAAACCAAACATACAAGATGATCTTGTAACCTAGATTTTGGTAAATCTCACATAATCTTGTCAATGGCATCTTTCTAAAAAATATGTTAACATGTGATTCAAACATTTTGACTTGTGAAAGTTGTTTGGATTATGCTCCAAGCATTATTCCTCATGGTCCAAACATTTTCACTTTGGGAATTATTTGGCTTATGGTCCAAACATTTTCACTTTGGGAATTGCTTGGCTTATGGTCCAAACACGTTTGCTTATGGTCTAGGCCTAAACTCATGACATGAACATTTTTGCTTGTGGTTGAGGTGTGCTTTTATGGTCTAAGCACTTTCACTTATGGTTGAAGTTTAGTCGTATGGTTGAGGTTTGGTCTTACAGTCCAAACATTTTTGTTTATGGTCCAAGCCTAATCGTATGGTTTAAGCAAGTTTTCTTATGTTCAAGCTTGGTCCTCAATACTTTGAAACTTTTGCATGCCTCAATCATTTCCAATTATTTCAAGATAAAAAATGTTTTATCTCCAAGCTCTTCCCTCTTTATGCACCTTTAAAATGCTCAAACATATGTTGATTTTTTGAAAAAAAACTTAAGGTTAGGGTCTTATGCCAATTTGCTTAAGCCTTGTTTTATACCTTGAGATTGTGCTGACCTTAGACATTTTCACTATTTTATATTGTACATTCTCATACATTAAAAAAATCATAAATCCTATGGTTTTACCTTAAGCCAACACAAATGTTTCCATCTTGTGATATTTGTTTAACCCTTTTGGCATTTCGTAATGGTGATGTCATCACTTCATTCGTGTTCATGATGAATGAGGAACAAAGATTATGATGGTGTTACCAACCACCAAGTAGTAGCTACATTATGTGGTAGGCTTGGTGTGTTTGGTTTGCTTGGGTGATGGCCCTTGGGACTAGAAGAAAAACATGTATTTTAAACTAATCTCTACGACTAAATTTTAGTCGCAAAGGTGAAAACATGGTAAGTATGTAAAACAAGTGGTCACACATGTAGTCATAGTCACATTTATGGCATAAACATGAGAAAAATTATTCAAAACTTCTTTAACTTTCATTATGAAGTAATGGAGCACTCCATTGAGTTTATGGTAAGCTACACATAAAGTGCAACAAATTTTCATATAAGAAAAATGGATGAAAAGTATGTTCTAAATTAGTTGGGTTTTCAAAATTCCAAGCATACTTTTATATAAGAACTTAGATAAATTATGACTATGATATGAAAAAAAATTAAACACATTAATCCATATTAGTGTTATTTCCATTTGAAAGTACAAAAAATCTAATTATAATTATATTTTCATCGCACTTTCATATACTTGAAGTAGGATAATGACACCTATTTTCTTGTACTTGTATTTAAAAAAAATACTTAAATGCATATTAAAACATGCAAGTATTAAATATTTTGCAATTAAGTCAAAGATCTTCCTCTTATTGATCATTAAAGTAAAAAATATTCATGAGTTCAATGTATTAAGTTTTAGTTTTTCGATATTTTCCACCAAAAATAAATAAATCTCTCATTGGCATACTTTACCATGCTTTCACTTGCAAAGGACATTTGTGCCTACAATCTTCTTAGTCGCCTTGAATAAGTTGCATGCAACATTAGTTGCAAACGACAAGGGGTATTGAATCAAAGAAAAAATGAACGAATATAATTTCATCCTTTGATTCCATTATATACATATTGTCACATGCGACTAAGATACAACTAATTTGGTCATTAATGAAGGCAAATGATGTGATGCCACGTGTCCCAATATTTAATTACTTAAGATATAGATATTATTATTATTTTGAAGTAATCTGGGACATTCAATTTAAATGTTTGAATGATCATATATTATGACACATGGCCCAATGTAAATATGCCATGTGACATTTTAAAATGAATTTAATACAAAAAATTAATATTAAGTTGGTAGGTGCTTGAGTAGATGCCCACAAACTTAGGTTACATACCTACATACCTACTTAGGTGAAAAGGTAATTAGGTAGATTTTACCCTCTTAGACTAAATACCTATTTATATATGTAGGTACATAAGTAGGTAGGTACATAAGTCAACCTAAGTGGGTAGGTCAAACTAGGTACATACTTAGTTTAATAGGTAAATAAGTAGGTTGGGGACATAGGTAGTTTCTAATTGTGCATATTTTTTCTTTTCATTTTGGGTTAAGCCTTTTGATTGGTTCATCCCATTTACTTTTTAATGTGAAATTGCATGACCACATCCCTTGTTTATATAGTGTTCAAAATAGGAATGAACAACGAATAATGTGGGATCAATAAGTTTTGAAATTGCAACTTCTTCACAAACTAAGTTGTAACTCTAAAACTTTCCTCATGGCTTTTGTTTTTAGATTTCTAAACATTTCAAATACATGCCTAATTAACTAATTACATAGTCATTTAATCAATAATGAATAAATTTCACATATATTTAAAATACAAACTATAAACTACAACTATTACATATTTATTATTACATATTTAAATAACTAATAAGTTTTTAATATACAAATAACTAGCTATCTAGTTATTCATAAGTTTTCAAAACCTAAATCATAGATAAATAAATAATTTTAAAAAAAATGTTTCCTAATTTCACAAAATATGGTCTAATTATAGATAATATAATAAATGTAAAATTAATTTAATTACAAGAAAAATATAAATATTTATTTTCAAATGATAAATAATGAACTAAATTTTTGATTATAAGATAAATCCCTATGAAAATCATTTATTTTAAGATTAATATATAATTACATTTAATATTGTAAATTTTGATATTTTTCAAATCACTTTTTACAGTAATTATTAATTATAAATAAAATAATCTGTTGGAATACATTATTCTTCTAATTAATATAAAAATACTCTAAAAATATTTATCATAGATAAATAATTACAGAATTAAAAATATTTTAAAATAATAATAATTCCTTCAATTACAATCATCACAATGCTTATTTTAACTACATTAAATTTTTTCAAAAACCATTATTCAGATTTAAACCTGTAAATTATAAATTGTGAATAATTTTGACTATTCTAAAAAGTTAAATAAGAATTAAAATGATAAATTTTATATTGTAGATTATGAACAATTAAATCTCAATTGTAAATTAATTTTTCAAGTATTGTAATTCTGATTTACAAATAAACTAAGTAATTACATTGATTTTACAATGATATTATGTCACTATATAATAATTATTACTAATATAAAATTTTATCTTTTTATATTAACCATTTACTATAAATAATGAGTAATACATACAATTATCTCGTGTATCCTTTTTTTTTGAGATATTAATTATATCAAAATTTCTCATTATTTTAAGATTATTATAATATTTTCAATAAAAATCTTAATTAAAGAGCATAATTTTTCAACTATGGAAATAACTCATTAATTATTAATAACTAATTAATTAATGTTTCATAACCATATGAATGAATATAATAAGTTAAATATTCATTAATTCATTAATTAAAATCTAATAATATAATTAAAAACTAGTCTAAGCTAACTATTTTATTATAATTATTCCCATTATTTTTTTATTTGTATAGTTAGAAATAAATATGAAATGTACTTATTTAGCGATAAAAATGATAATAATTGAATTATTATTGTTGCTAGTTGGTAGCCAAGGTTAATTATTTTATTTTTATTTGTCATATGATTATTTCACTCATTATTCCTATTTATGAACAATTTAAAATTATTATTCTATATTTGAAGTAAATTTTTTATTCCTTTGAAAATAATTTATTAATAATACAATAATTTTTAGTTAAAGATTTTTTTTAAATGCATATTTTTAATTTTAATAAACTAATATTATTTTAAAATTAAAATCAAGGATAATATTGAAATTCATTTTTTAATATATGTAATTAATGAATATATGTAATATAATATAATATAAATTATTATAAATTTCTTTTGTGATATTTTAAGAAGTATAATAAAATAACTTGGAGAAACTTTAAAATGGGCACAATACATTTAACAAATATCTTGTGTAGAAGTTTAATATATTCAAAATATACTTTTAACATAAATATAATATTGATCCCATTTATGTTTGTTATAAAACTTGAAAAGATATGTTATATGAATCGTAATATATGCAATTATATTCCTTAAAATACACAAAATAAACCTTTGTATACCTATAATGTTATAATTTAATTGGTCATATCTGCAACTAGTGGAACATAAGTTGTTTTTTTAGAATGAAAACCAAACTAAACATTGTTCACACATAAAGGTGAAAACCTAAATAATCACAAACTAGTTGTAATGTAGTTGCAAATATGACCAACACAAGAAATAATTGCAAAAATGTCCAAAGGTAATAAGAAATGACTAATAGTCACATTTAGTCGTAAATAAAGTGGTTACACTTTGGCTTATTTTTATTAGTGTTAGTAGGTAATAGAATGTTAACATTTATTGACTAGAGAGTTTGTGATATAAAACAAGTACTAGAACATTGTGACCAAGGAAAAAAGGTTATTTAATGTCCATTCAAAAATCTCAAAATTAAAAATAATGATTATATATGCATTTTATTTGTTTTTTCATTTATAAAAATTCAAAATGATGAATAATATAATGTATTATTAAATTTTTTATATATGGTGTAATGCATGATGCAAACATGTGTACCAAACAATATAAAAAAATTCTTTGAATTATTTAATAGTTAGTTTTGAACAATAATTTTCATACATCATTATACATTTTTTCATGTTTCATTCTAAGCAATGAGGTGATGAACTTATGTTATAAAAATCAAATTTGTTTGACCTTCAAGATTGTGAAAAAAATTGTAGGCACTAAATGGTTGACTCTAGTAAATTTTTACAAGTATTTCAGCATATTCCTTATTTAAATATAATTTGTATCGTAAGGAGAGTGGGTTCCAATCGTTATGGATGATTGGATTCCTTATGAAGGCCAGGGTAAGCCGACTTTTGCAACAAGTCACAAGGGGAATGAGCTATGGGTTTCAATTTTGGAGAAAGCTCATGCAAAATTGCATGGTTCCTATAAGGCTTTAAAAAGGGGTGTAGTACATGATATACTTGTTGATTTGACTAGAGGTGTGGGCGAAGAAATTAACATGTTTCATGAATCTTCATAGTTGGATTTTGTGAGTCAACATGTTTGGTTCCAATTGTAGAGATTCAAACGAGAAGTGCTTTTGCTTGGGGCTAATAGTGTTTCAAGTTCTAATGTGCATGTTTCATCATGTGGAATCATGCAAGGCCATGGATACTCCTTGTTGTAGGTTAGAATGGTTTGTTTGTACCTATTTCTACCATTGTAACCCTTGTGGTGTTCCACAAGACTTGTTGTGTTCCTTTTCATTATGTTTATGCTACCATTGAATTAAATTTTTTATAGGTGTGTATGAGGTCTATCTATGAGGTGTGTATTGAGTTTCATTCCTTTTATTCCAAGTCCAGGAGGTAGATGGACACAAGCTTGTTCAAATTTGCAATCCATGGGTCAATGAGGTTGAGTGAAATGGCCCTTGGTTAGAAATGTCTCTAAAATGCATTCGATATAGACCTCAAGTACTATTGGTAAACACATTTGGCATGTTACTTAATGTGGATGTCCTTTGAACAATAGTACACATGTGGACATCACTAAGGTTATTTAGTGAAATAATTGTTAAAGGCATCATTTCTTGTAGAAGCATTATCTAGAGGTGGTTCCATTTGTGATTTTCCACACTAAAGTCCAAATCTTGCAAATGGGTTGACCACCACATTTTTGCAAATTATTTCATGTTGGTGTTCAACCAATTTTGCAACCACATTTCAATTGGCCCTATTGAGATGTCTCCTAATTGATTCTTATGATTACACCATGTTGTAGATGGTGTATTTTAGATGTCATGGCAATATTTCCAACTTCATTTTCAATCCCTTTACGTTTGCAAAATTTATCCACAAGAGATGTGTTCCTTTGTACATGGTCAATGGCAAGGTCCAACTGGTGGTGGGTGCCAAAATTTTGACATTTGGCACTTTAGCCCACAATTCCATCTCAAGGCTCTTGGTCCACATACTTGTGTTCCTATCATGTGTTTGTCACCCTTACTTAGGTATTTTTTCTTTCCTTTTTTCATGTCATCAATTTTGTAGGGCTTGTGGACAGTGTTTTCCATGACATTATTTCTTCAAAACAATATTCAATCATATTGAGTGTTATTAAAAAATGTGGGGTACATTGGTACAAGGTGTGCATGTCTTTTCATGGTGTAGGGCCACCTTTGGCAATTATCAATTTGTTGGGGAAGCTTCACTCTCTTTTATTGGCATGCACATTATTAAAACCAAAGGTAACATATTAACTCAAAATATTTATGCATGAAGCAGTATTAGGGATAGACTACATTAATTCAAGGGAAATGTTTTGTGAAATGATGCTTGAGGTTAATCCAAAGGGGTACACAATTTTTCAACTACATGGGGTCCAAATCAAGAAGCCCAATTTTTGTTCACTGTTCACAAAAACTTTGATCACTTTGGAACCCCTCTAATGCAAATGCTACTAGATGAACACCTTGGTATCTTATTGGATGTCATTGTAGATTTACATAAAACTTGCATAGTGGTAACATTATTGGAGTTTTCTTCCCCCACATCTTTTTCACAATAATAAAGTTGCTAACAAAGAAGTACAGTCAATCACCAGATTGTAGCCTTTGGTTTTAAACTATTGATTGTACAAAATTTAAGAGTTAAGGGTTTTTGTTCTTTCACATAATTATTAGGGCATACAATGTTTATTTTCTTTCTTTTTTTCTTCAAAGCATTTAAATATTTGCTACCTAGGTGAAAAAATTACAGAAGTGTTTACATCTTTATGTAATATTTTTGTAGTTTGAATACATAGTTGGTGTCTTGCTTGCCAAAATGTTTTTTATCATGGGGTTGTTCATATTTTCAGTAGCATTTTTCTAATAATCCTTTGTCAATTCATCCTATTGACACCCTTATAACCTGATGTCTTTAAGAATTGTTTTTACAAGTTCAAAGTAGAAGTTTTATCTCCATCCACTATGAGAAAATGTGGTTTTTTAAAAGGCCAACTTGACCAAAGTTTCCACATAGACCTAGAGGTATGTTCATTTTGACTAAAGGTTTGGGGCATTAAAAACATGTGTTACATTTGACCAATACATTTCACCAAATGTCAAGCCGAAGATCTAGTCAAAATGGACAAATATCCATCAAAACGGCCATGGCTTAATTAAATGACCATATTGAATGCATAAGGTTTAGTCAGATTGACCATCTTGATTTAACCCTTAGTCAAATTAACTATTATGATTTGACACTTGTCAAATGAACCATATTCATTTGATGATTTAACTTATTTATTAAACTTAGGCTACCTACCTAACTTAACATAACTAGTAGGTTAAGCTAAGCCTAGACTACCTATTTAGCTTAGCATAATTAATAAGCTAATAGGTTATTTGTTAAGTAATAACCCAACTAGTAGTCTAGCTAGGTAGCCTAACTTAAACCTATTTAGTGGGTTACCTAAAATGTAGCCTAGGACTACTAAGTAGCCTATAACTAGATAATGTAAGCCTTTTAAGTAGATATCATAGGTGACCTAGGCTTACTAGGTAGACTTATTAACCATGTAGGTAGCTTACTAGCTTAGGCCTATTAGGTATGAGGTAGTTTAACCTAGGCTATTGAAGTCTACTTGGTAGCTATGTACATAACATAAGCCACTTAGACCAAAAACAACATTAGTAACACCATATTAATATATTTAAATGATTAATATATTATTAGGAACTAATATTTCCATTTCAATTAAATCTAGAACATGAAATTTAATTTTCACATACTGAAAATATTAATCTTTTCAAAATCCTTGATATGTAAGGTTTTTCTTCATGTTTTTGATGTAATTAAATTGTCGATCATCCAGAATATAATTTAGCCAAATTTCGTATAAATATGACATGAACTTGAAGTGTTCAAGACCCCTTTATATTTTTTGTTATAAGCTACAACCCCATAGGGAAATTTGGTGGTTAGATTAAATTTAAACACGTAATTATATATATATATAAATGCAAGTTGTCCAATTTATCCAAACAAAGGATGCCATGATGTTCCTCAATATTCTACTTGACACCATTGTTGTTTTTTATATCCTATCTATCCCCCACCCCTCAAATTGATGTAAAAATATTTTAAAAACCTTTATAGCACTTCCCAATAGACTTTCCCAATGTTCTTCTCAACGGCCCTTAACGCCTTTCATGATTTGATTTGAACAATAATAATTTGAACCCTAATGTCCATAATGTTCCTTGATCTATTTTTTGACACTTGAGTGGTCCTTGATGTCATATCTAGTGCCCTTAGTGCCCCTTGGCACCTCATGTTGCCCAAAAATGAAAATGAAAATTTTATCCAATGATTTTCCTCATTTGTGCTTCATATTAAACAACCTCTCAAGTAGACTATGGCCAACTTTATGTGTGGGATCATGGCCTAGAACGAAAAAAAAAAACCTTTGTCAACAAGTAGATAGGGTGTCAAGTTGTTTTGAGAGTTTACTATATTTGCATCAAAAATTTGCAAAATTTTAAGCTTGGGTGTAGATTACAGAGGTGAAAATTACGCAACACAAGTAAATCATTCACATTCCTTGACAATCTGACAAAATTATTTCTGAAATTATTTGTATGATCCATCACCATTGGCATTACAATGTTATAACCCCATCATTTGTGATGGTTGAAATAATCTTCACAAAAAAAACATCATGGGGCTTTAACAATTGTAATATGAATTGCATTTATTGCCCCTTCAATTGATGGGATCTACCACATCAAGTTTGAAGTCCAATATGGATCATATTTTGTGTTATTTTGCCAAAGGCCAAGATATCAATATGTGAAAAACAATATTTATCACATGGATGACTTCACTTGCACATACATTGCCTATCAATTTACTCACAAAAAAAAGTTCATTGCATGTAAGAAGATTGCAACCATGTGCCAATTTATGAATGGCACATGCCATTAGGGTTTTGATTAGGATGCTTGTAATGAGTTGTATGGGGATTCTCCTTATTGTGCTCCATGAAGGGCTCCAAATGTTTGGCCTTCTCACACTTCTCATTATCAAGTTCGTCAAAGGACTCATGGTCAAAAGAATAGGTGGAAACTTACCTATAGTATTTGATGGCCACTTGGCCTTTTGTGCATTGAACTAGACCGACATCCTAAGCTATGTATCTCCTAAATTATGTAAAAATATCGTTCAATTCAAAGGCATGCCAAAGGAGTGCACGGGTCCAAGGGTGTGCATTGTCTTGTCATGCTTCCCCACAAAAGAAACCTTCCCTTGTGCATTGAGACAACTTATATTTGTATAAACTGATTTGTCACCTCAACAAGTACAAAAATTTGTTAATAATATGAAAAATGTGACATCTAGTCATTAGTGATAGCAAAAGATTTTTATACAAAATATGCCAACTAGGTAGAGTAGTTGGTGACCAAACATTTAAGTGCTCAGGGCAGGCCAGATCACGTCTGAGCCAACTTCTGTGACCTCTCCCACCATCTCATGTCTGAACAATCAAGGCAAAAAGAACTTTCTCATTAACTCCCCACCCATCTGATGATCAGAGCTCCTGAGCTTCAACAGAGAGGAGATCAATCTGTGGGTTGAAGCTTAGGAGCTTCAACAGAGGAAAGATCCATCTATTGATCAGAAGCTCATGAGCTTCAACAGAGGAAGAGCTTGTTCCAGATTGGATTCACAATCTCTTCTTCATGCTTCAGGATCTCATGAATTGGGAGAAATGGAACTTACCCAGGAACCATGGGGTAGATTGATCCTCCCCAGTCATTGTGGATCTGATGCAAGTCACTGTGACAAACTCCACAGAAGAGGACCTTGAACTTCACATCTCCTGGCCTGCTTGCTCTGCAAGCAAGCAAGCAAGCAAGCAAAGCAACCCCATGGGCGCACCAAAAAGAGAAAAAGAAACAAAGAAACAATCCAAGATCAGAACACAAAACCCATCACAATCTCACTCAATCTTTGCAAACAAAAACTGGCCAGTTCTTAAGAATATGCTCCTCACCTACGCGAGAATGTGAAGGGGGATAAGTGGCCTGAAGTGTCTCTTGCAGCCCATGCGTCAACTTCTACTTCTGTTGCTGCTGCTGCAGGTGCCATAATATTTCTTTCCTTCCTTCCTTCCAAGCTTGCCAGAACAGAACCAGACCTCCAAACTCTGAGCAGCAGCTGGTAGAAAACTACTACGTAACACTCACAAACAACACATCATCATGAGGTTTCATATGCTATGAAATGTTAAAAACAATTCATATGACTAAATTTTTTAAACAAAATTTGTTTGATAGACATACAAATAATTAGCTTCACATATTTTTAAATCTTATTAAAATGAGATTTGAAAATTTATGCAAGAATTGATTAAAATAAAGCACGTCAATTTATAAATAAATAAATAAAAAAATTTGCGATATAAAATTTTTAAATTAATTTGACGTTATTTTTAAAAATTCAATAAGGTTTTGATGAAAATTTGATAATAATAATCATAATGAAATTAATTTTTTATTGATTCTTCTTCTTTTTTATATTGCTATTTCCTTTTATGTTATACAAAATTATTATTGCGCCAATATAGTAAATATGCATGTATGATTTTAGGTTTTAACGAGCATGCATGGGGTAAACACAACTAGTTTATAAAGTTGGGTGGGGGTACATTGGGGTTTATACGTGAAAATTTAGGGAGAGCAAAAAGTTGAGGTATTTTTTCTTTTTTCATGGGTTTGTTTTTTAATATGGGGGTTTAATGGGTATAAGGAGTGAATAATTCAATTGGATTGAATTGAATATGAAACTTTAAAAAAAAGGGGACAAGGGGTTAGATTCTTTTCTTTTCTTTTTCAAAAGGGTTTTTTTTGGGTGAAGAGGGGAAGATGGGGTAATTCCACCCCTTTACAAAGGAGGTTTTTTTTTAAGGGATTGGTATAGATGATTTTTTTTGGGGGATGGGGACTAACCCAAAGGTTTGTTTCTTGGGTGGCATGGGAAGAAGCAGTTTGGTTGTTTCTCAAGGTAGGAAGGTGGGATTTTAAAAAAAAATTCAAGGACTTATTTTTTTTGTGGTGTGCAATAGGGTGGTTGGAAAAAAGGGTGGGTATTATTTATTTTGTGTGTGATCTGGTGAGTTAATGAATATTTTTTCTCAAGAAAATATTTTATAAAAATTAATATCTTTTTTTTTGGAATGGAAAAATTTCAACAAAAAAGTTTTATTTTATAATTTTAATAGAAAGAAAAAAATATTTTGTTTAAAATTGAACACTTAATAAATTTAACCAAAAAAGGGGGAAAAAATCAATTTTGAATTTTATGTGTGTTGTAATTTTTTTATGTACATGATAAAAAAGTTGATGTTTAACAAATAATAATAATATATTTGAGTGAAAATGAAAATAATGATTAAATATTGAAGAAAAATTTTAAGTTTATATATTAATATCTTTCAAATCTAGGTTGAGATATTTAAGGTTTGGGTGTAAGCATGAGGTGCATAATTAAAACTCATAAGATGTCAAGGATATTGATGTCTTATTCATTATTAGCCATAAATCTAATCACCAAAGCATGGCTCATCAATATCCATGGTTAATGGTAGATATTTACCATAATCAAAGTTACTGAAAGTCAATAATTAAAATTCATAAGATGTCAAGGGTATTGATGTCTTGTTCATTATTAGACCATAATTTAACCATCAAACCATGGATATGATCTTTATCGTTAAGTTGAAATGTACCATAGTCAAAATTACTTAAAATCAATACATAGTAGAAAAAGGTTTAGGGTTAGGTTCAAAATTAGGTCTAAAATTAGGTTTAGGGTTTAAGTTACATCTTTTATCCCATGTAATATAACATTGTATGTTTGTTGTCTTTTTTTTTTCATACTAAGAACAATGTGCTTGGTTTAAACTTTCACCATTTGTTAACTGTTTTTTTGCTTCCTTTGCAAATGTGCGATTCTATAAATGTATGTTTTGCCAAGTGTGTGTTTTTGCAACTATTAGTTTTGTCAAATGTTATTTCATTTGTTTATTGTCAAATTCATTTTAGTAAGTTGTTTTTTTTTTAATTTTTACACAATGGTTGTTGTTCTAATGAAGGAAGTTGGAATAGTTATTATGGTGGATGATTTGGATTTTGGATTTAAAGATGTTGCATTTGAGGCAAAGCTGTTCAATAGGTATGGCACCTTTGATCGAATTACAAATAGGAACATGGAAGATATAGGCTATGCATATTTGCATTGTGATTTGTTGGATAGGGCAGTTCTAACCATAATCACCTTGAAGGTGAAACCGCTTCATATAGAAATGCATGAACAACATTTGTAAAAATATATGTTTGTGAAGGTGAAATTTTTTGGCATTGAGTCAAAGTCCAAAAAAGGTTTTGAAAAAGTAGATATGCATGTTGTCATTACAATTGAATCAACAGCCATTGTGTCATCAATTCCTACATTCCAACTTGAATTACTTCCCATGTTTTTTCACATGGATTTGATTACAAAATTCTAAAATTTTATTCAAAGTTGGAAGTTTACAACCATTGCTGTCATTATCATTATTGTAAGGGGAGTAAGGGATAGCAATACAAAAAAATAATTGTTGATTACAAATGGAAAAGGTGAATTTGACCAAGATGTTCTTGTTTTTAGTAACCATTTTAGAATAAAATATGATCAATTACTTGAGGCATACAATGGAGGCCAATGTGTTATGTTATTGATCAAGAATGTGACAACAACATCAAAAGGAATTTGATATATAAAGGCACAACATTACACAATTTTAACAAAGGTTATTTACAAAACAACTTGAGCTCACATTTTTAAGTTACACAGCAAATTATCAGGTGCCCAACCTGCATTGAAAGAAGTAAGCCTTTCTCCTATCCTTTGCACAATTCAATGTTTTTTTCAAATTTACACAAAAAATATCAAACAAAACCAAATGGTCATCTCATGGTCAACTATATTATAAAAGATGATGAAAAAAAATAGTGTAAAAAAAAAAAAAATAAAATTTTTTAATTGAGCGCTGAAGAAAATCGAGTGTTTGTTTAATTTTCATTTTCCTTAGGAAAATCAGGTGGTTGCCAAATTTTTTTCTCTTAAAAGAACATGAGAATTAGATAGTCATTTGATGCTCTTCTTCTTAAGGGAACCTATGAATTGAACAATCATCCGATTCTCCTTTACAAAACAAATTTCAAGTTTCTTTCTACCTAGGCATTTAAGAAAATTGAACGATTGCCCGATTCTCCTTTTCCTAAAATAAAAACGTGGGAATTGAATGATCACCCGATTTTCCTCTTCCTTAAAAAAGAACATGGGAATTGGATGGCACCTAATTTTCCTCTTCCTAAATGAACATGAGAATTAGGGGGCCACCCGATTCTCCTCTTTTTAAATGAATAGGAAAATCGGGCGGTCACCTAATTCTCCTCTTCCTAAATGAATAGGAAAATCAGGCAATCATTTAATTCTCCTCTACAAAAAAAAGTTCAAAGTTTACTTTCCTACGTAGTGAAGAGAATCGGGTGACTACCCGATTCTCTTCTACAAAAGAAATTTCAATTTTTTTTCCCCTAAAAAGTTAGGAGAATCGGGTGGCCACTCAATTCTTGTCTTCGTAAACAAACATGATAATTTGGTGGCTACCCAATTCTCTTCTACAAAAATAATTTGAAAGTTTTTTTTGTTTTTTTGTTTGGGCACTAAGAAGAATCAGGTGGCCACCTAATTATCTTTTTTTAAGGAGGAGAATCGTCTCTTTCATAAAAAGACAATCAAGTAGCCATCTGATTTTAATGAAAAATTTGATTCCAATGAAAAGAAAAAACCCAACCATTTGATTATTTTCCCCTTGAGGAGGGGAGAACCGGGCAACCACATCACGTTTTCTACTAAAATGGTCTATAGAAAGTAAAATTACATTGAAATGATTTTTTTATATTAGAATTGCCTTAAAAACAAAAATCAACCTTCCATTGCATACTAGACATAAATACAATGTTGTTACTAAAAGTGAAAATTTTGTCTTTATATAGTCCATTGGAATTTTTCTTTGGACAAAGAATATGGGATAAAATGTTTGGAATGTGTTTGTTCAAAGACGAACATTTTATATATTTAATATGGTAAGGTAGACAAGTATGTGAAAAACCTTTATAAATAAAGTTTTATAACTTTTTTCACATTGGTCCATGGCCTTTGGACACTAAAAAGATTTTGTAGCCCTTTTTTTGGCGCATTTAATGTCACAAAAATCATTGGAATTAGTTTTTAAATGAAGAAGATATGGCTTTTGGAAGTGAAAGGTTTACTGTTTAGGCACAAAAAAATAGTTTCAATTTTAAAGCTTAAAATGTATATACATTAGTCTAATGCTTTTCATTTTGAAGATTATTTTTAGAGCTTCAAATTTCACACCCATAGCTTCTTAAAACACTCTAAACGAATAAGAAATAAAAGAGATATATGGTTTGAAAGAAGGGGCTATAATGGTTTTTTTTCGTGCTTGAATCACCGTTTCTTTTTGTCATTTTTTTGTTGTTATTAAAATTTTATTTCGTTCTTTATCTTTTCTTTAAGTATTAAAATTTTAAATTATTACATGTAAATAATATCTTTTATTGCATTTTATTATGCATTTCATTTTTTTTGTTTACATATTATTTGTATGTGTATACATGATTTTCTTTCTTTCTTGATTGATGCACCTTTTTTCACATTTACCTTTTGTTCATGTTCATGTTCATTTACCTTTTTTTGTTTTAACATTTTTTTCCCTAGGTGACCAAGGTGTTGTCCATATCTAACTCAGTTGTGCCTCCATTTCAAAAAAATGTGGAAATTGTCATATAACGGATGTTATCATTTCTGCAACGAGTAGTGTTTATTGGAATGTTTATCGTTTAAAATCAATGATTCAAAAATCAGGATTTCTTTGTGGTTTCGTTGCAACCAATGATGAACTTGTGTTATTGACTATTGAAGGCAAATGACTCAAAGCAATTATTCATATGACAAAATATGAATTCTTGGATTTGCCTCATTCAAAAAAAGTTCAACTCCTCATTTCAATTCACATTCATGGTAAATTTTAATTCTTGCCCACATTTGCCTTTGTTGGCTTTCAAGAAGACATCCAACAATATATTTCACAAGGGGAAACCAATTTGAAGTGTGAAGGTTTAGTTGATCCTTTGACAATTATTCATAGCAACAATGTTCAACATAGTGTGAACCACAAGCTTCATTTTGATGAATTGAAGTCAATTCCACACAAAAACCTTCTTAGAAATTAAATTTTTATGTGACCTTTCTATAGTTACCTTTAATATACAAATATTATATACATGTGAAAATTCCCTATATCAAAATTTTGGTTTAAATGGCCTTTATTATATAATCATTTTCATAATTTTTTTCCTAAAAAAAAAGGAAAGTTTTCATATATCGATTTTACATCAAGTGCCCAACATAATTTTAAATGCAACATTTTTGTATGTGAAACAATTTTTCAATGAAAAAGGTTTTTCAATGCAAGCAATTTTTTCAATGAAAGCAATTTTTCAACGTAAACAAATTTTCAATGCAAATGATTTTTCAATATAAGCAACTTTTCGATCAAGTAATTTTCCAATGTAAACAATTTTTCAATGAAAATATATTTTTGGTGCAAGCAAATTTCTTATGCAAATATTTTTTCTGATTTAATTTTTTTCCATATATATATAATTTTTCAATGCAAAGAAATTTCCCCAAAAATTTTAAAATGCAAATAGTCTTGAATGAATCATTGATCTTATTTTTTGAATGTGTTTATGTGAGACCATGCTTGTGTTAATTTAAAACAATTTCATGGTCTTTCATGCAACCAACAAACTTTCATCCAATATAATATTTTTCTGATATATATATATATATATATATATATATTTAATTAATTAATTTTTCAATGCAAAGAAATTTCCCCCAA
>Ga0209611_10005447_pt1 | contig 21335 bp, 17 predicted proteins | sample S1TSphgellanicum_3_FD_187693 | JGI IMG/M metagenome (GOLD analysis project Ga0209611, IMG submission 187693) | Host-associated microbial communities from peat moss isolated from Minnesota, USA - S1T2_Fc - Sphagnum magellanicum MG (SPAdes) (version 2) | ecosystem: Host-associated > Plants > Peat...
ATGTTGTAGAATTGGTCGCAAGTAGCAAATATTTAGTTAGCATTAGAGCATGCAATCCATACACCAACTAAAAAGGAATATGACATGTGCCCACCTTGAAAGTTGTTTTGTAGGCAAACAAAATAGTGTGGAGATGTTTGTCCCAATCTGTGTGATTTTCATTTACAAGCTTGATCAATATCATCCTAATAACCTTATTAGTAGATTTGGCCTAACCGGTTCCTTGCAGGTAATAAGTTGTAAAGCTAGTGTGTCGAAACAAAAAATGAGTGGTAAGGATCTCGATGGCTTCATGATAAAATGGGTACCTTGGTTGTTAACCAAAGTGAAAGGTAACTAGACTTGGTCAAAATGAATTGAGCTATGATTACAACTGTGTTGGATTAGCCTTTGCCTCCATCCATTTTGTTGCATAATCGGTAGTAACCAAAATGTACGTGTTGTTGTGTGGATGATTCACAAGCTTAATGGGGCCAATGAAGCCCAAACCCCATTTCATGAATTGACGCACTCTCAACTCCTTGAAGGACTCAAATGTGAGTCCAAGTAAAAGATAACAGAAGAGGGAGGAGTCGAGGCACGTTCCCTAACTCACAACACTTTGAAGGGTAGAGGGGCGTGTTGGAGCTCCAGGATGGGATTAAGAAGAGTTGACAAGTTTCACTCACTCACACGGGCCTGCAAACAACCCACACAAAGTGGTTAGTGCATAGTTAGAACACCTTTAGTGCTAGGACGAGCCATGAGCAACACGGACACACTAAACTCACCACGGCCCGGACTTGGGGGAAGCCACCACCTTCCCCCTTATAGTATACTCTATGGCTGGCCATGGAGCCCACATTCAAATGATTTTTTTCTCCTGGGACTCCCGCGACTTTGGAGCCCCATAACTTTGTGACTAGACCTCGAATCGAGATGCGATTTGAAGAAAAGTTATAACTCTCGTTGAGATCTTTTTAATGGTATGTCACACGCCCTCTATAGCTAAGTAAATCGGGTCGATTCTTGATTTTTTCTGGTCGGGAGTCAAATTGGCAATTTGACTCCCATCCCTTCTTTTGGCCATAACTTATGTTTTAGATGTCCAAATGAGCAATGAGAGCCCATTTTAGACATCTAATTTCTAAGAGATTTCCAATGATATAAAGAACACCACAAGCCATTGAGTTTTGACCCCTGAAATTGCTCTATGAAGCTTCGGGAGTCCACCGGGACTCCATCTCCCAAAGTGAGAGTTGCCTTGACTTTCTTACATTCCCGGGAGTATGTGATGTGACTCTCGGGCTTCTTCTTGGCCCGCACCCTTGTAACCTCTTTGCCGTGACTCTCGGGCTTCCTTTTGGCCCGCAACCTTGTAACCCATTTGCCTTCGTTGCAAGCCCAAAGCTAGGGTTGCGACATGAATGGTTCAATTGGGAACATGGTGATCAACTTCACCATTGGGGTATGTAAGAAATTTCTAGTTCATTGGCAAGCATCGTAAGATTGACAATGGTGCTATGCATCCATGTGCAAAATTGGCCACCAATACTTGGCATCTAGCACCTTTGGGTTATGATGTTCGTTGAAAAACGTCCACCACCAACTCCTTCATGCATCTCCTATAAAATTATCAAAATCTTGTCATCATGCAAACATCGGTGCAAAATTTGATCTTGCCCTTGTTTATATAATTTTCCATCGATGATGGTAAAGGGTAATGCCTTCAACACCAATTTCTTCTACTATTTCATGGAATATCCTTCTGGAAAATTTTCAGTAGAAATGTATGTATGCACTTCATGTAGCCATTCCGGTTGAAATACAAACAGTGACGCATCAATAGTTTAGTCAAGCACCCCTACATTTTCAGTAGCATCATGAAGTTGCAAAAGAGTGTTCGCCATTGAATGAAAATGCCCTAGTTTGTATACCATTGAAAAATTGTATTCTAGGAATAACAACAACCACCTTGCAATTCATCCTGATAATTGAGGTTTTTTGACAAGGTATAACAATGCCATGTGGTTGATGTAAAAAACAAACTTGTTTCCTAAATAATTAGTGTTTGAAGTTATGTAAAGCCTAAACAATGCTGAGTGCTTCCCTTTCAGTGGTGGTGTAGTTTTTCTTTGCATTGTTTAAGAACCTGGAGGCATATGCAAGTTGTTGATCACATTTTGCAGTATGATTTTGAGCTAGCATAGCTTAGACTATTAGATTTGAAGCATTTTGTGTGGACGTGAAACTCCATGTCCCATTTGGGTGCAATTAAAATCGGTGCATCTAGATACCATTGGTTCATGGTCTCCCACGCTTCCTAACATTTGGCAGTCCACAAAAATACCTTTGTTTTTCATAAAAGTTTCATGATGGGGGGCCATAATCAAGGCAATTTTATTGATGAAGCATTGGTAGAACTAGGCCATCCCATTGAAAACTTATATGTCCCTAGGCATTTTCGGTGCAGGCATATTCACAATTACTGAGATCTTTTTTAGATTAGATAATCTTTTCGCCTTAAAGACCATGTACCCAAGTATGACCCCTAAGTAAACCAAAAACATGCACTTCTCTGGATTCAAACTAATACCAAATTCTCGATATTTGTCAAAACACAATAAAAATTTGGCAAGGTGCAATTTGAAGTCACTGAATACATTGAAGTCATCTAGAAACAATTTCATGAACACCCTAAGGTATGCACAAAATGCCATACTCACTACTTGCTACAATGGGAGAGAACCAAGTTGCCTCCTCCACTAGATTGATGAATCTTGCAATTAGCAACTTGTCCAAATCTTACTTCATGACTGCAACATAATTTGGATTCATCTGATACCATGTTTGATATGATATAGGTATATTGGTATTGAGCTCCATTTGGTGTTGTGCTAAGTGAAGTGGAATACCTCTTCGATCCTTGTATGTCCACATAAAGACATCTTTGTACTCTTTCAACAATTTTTCGTTGCGTCTGGTATAAAAGGGTCCAAACCAACATTCAGTTTCACCACTTGCAGTTCATCATGAGTACCCAAATTTAGAGGGTGAATTTGGACTTCTTTTAATAGATTCCACTTTGCCATCTTCATGTCCTGCACTTTGATCCAAGTTAATGTAATGTTGATTGAAATTTCTCGTAGTGTTTGTGGAAAATCAAAAATTGGTTCATTAGTATTGATTTTCATATCATTACTGATTTTTTTCCGAGTACCAATTTTGGGATTTATTTGATTTATGTATCAATATTGATCTTTCCATTAGTATCGATTTTCGCATTAACCACCACCATGCCAAGATTTTCGATTGTGGTAAAATAATGGTGCTAATTATAAACAAATTCAATTCGGGCGCCAATAGCATGTCTTCCTCTTCATATGTGATTCCATTAACAAAATTGTAATAGAACAAGACTTATAGGTTTTTGGTGCTGTTATCCAAATGCTTTGTTATCACTATGGGGCAAATAGTGCCATTACTCTCAATGCTTATGAGGTTATTCCCCCAATCATGTGTAACCTTAGCATCTCATAGCCATGAACAACTTAATAGCATGGAGTAATTGTCATCTAGTACATTGTTTTTCATCATTGTGAATGTGATGACATACAAAATACCATGGATATGGATTTTCAGATCTTGGATTAACCATGTTGGTTTGGTTAAGGTTTGGTCTACCATCCTAAGGGTATAGGGTGCAAATTTCGGGATAAGTAATCTTAATTTTTTTTCTCAAATCCTCAATGATAATATTAATACTCAACCCCCATCCAACATCCTCCACTATGTTTTTCCCCACACACATCGGAATTATTGCCATGTGAAGATCTATAATGACTAACCCTACATTAGAAGGTGGAGCTTGAGGATGGGTTGGTTGGCTATTGGGAAATACTCTAAAAACCATGTACAATTTTAAATTAAAGGCTAAATGCATGAGTTGACCAAGGGTGAAAGTATGTTTATTACTTAGTAATTATTGACCAATTTCCTAGAACACATTTTGTTTCTCAGTAATTGCTACATCATCAGCAAGATCAATTTTGGTTTTTGGTGGTCTAGATGATTCCTACATTGGTGTTTAGCTCCTTGGGGTTGTTTCCATTAAGGACTCTAATGCTTGCATTTGTTAGATGATTGATTTGTTGGAGGTCTTTTGCAACTACTCCTCCTTTTCCCACTCTTTCACAGTTTTGGTCTTCTGGGGCTCCTCCTACTATAGCACCAATCTTGGGTTTTGGCTCCTTATTTTGACAACTATGACCATGTTAACAGTGACTCCATCCTGTTTTGGTTTTACATGGAAGATTTTGTCTTAAAACATCTCTTGTGTTACTAATTTATGTGGACAATCATAGATCTTGTGTTCCAACAAATTGCATGTGAAGCAATGGTAGACCAAGGAACTTCCTTGATTTCGATTTCCCTATTTTCTGTGGTTTCCACTTCCTTTCCCTACCCAGGGAAAAACTTTGTTCACCAAAACTTTTCTTTTGTCCTTCAATTTGTTATCTGGATTCTCTGGGTTCCAATGATAACACTCCTTCAGATGCTCTAGTTTATGATAGAAATTCCACATCTTTTCTATTTAAATGTTGTCAGGTGTTTTTGGTGGTTTTAACTATTTTTGGTACTTTTTTGTATTTGCCATAATCTCCTCACATGTGACTGTATATTCTTTATGTTCAAATAATGTATCTTTTTTCATTCTTGCAATTGTGATTCGCAAGTAAGGGACCAACCCAACTCGGAAAAAGGTTGTCAACAAGTTGTCATTTACTTTATGTTGAAGATAGTTAGCAAGTTTGAGGATTCATTCATAATAAACCTCAACCTTTTTGTTGTTGCCCTGCTTAATGACTCTAAGAGCCATGTAAACATGTTCATCATTTTGAACGGTGTGATATACAATAGTGTTTACATAATGTAGCTTTTAACTCCAGAAAAGTGCAACTTGGATGAAATTGCATAAAATTTTCGCTCCATTCTAAAATTGCATTCTTAATGTGAAACAAAACAAGTTCATTATGTTAGCATCCTACTTTTCACCATTGGCTTGAATTGTTTTACAAAACACTCAAACATGAACATTCGGATTTGTCCCAATAGAATAAATTAGGTACGACAATGTTTTCCTTGATGAAGGAGTTGTAGGGGTAGTGGGTGTTGGTGGTGGATACCATGGTGGGCACCATGGGCTCCAAGGGGAACCTAGCCAGGGAGCACCAAAAGGCACACCTGCACCTCCAATTAGAAATCCACTTCCACCTCCTCTTGGAGGTTTTCCACCACTTGGGGGTCCACCTCCATTCAGGGGTCTACTTTTGCCTAGAGGTCCACCAACTCCTTTTGAAGGTCCATTCCCCCTTCCTAATGGTCCTCCACTCCCATGAAAAGGATTACCACTGCCTCTCGTAGGTATCCCAACCCCATAATTACTAAATCATGATGGGGGGTTTCATGTGGATGGTTGGAAATAGGGCATTGAATTTTCAATAGAAAACTCACCAATAGGAGTAGTCACAAATGCTCGGATACCCTAATTTCCTCTAGATGTAACAATTATAGTAGACACCATATTTGAGAAAAGGTATGTTGTAGGTTTAAATGGGTTGGAAAAAGTAAGTGGAGGGTTTCTTGGGTAATAAGGATTAAGAATCATTGTCCATGGGTTGGAAATATTGCCATTTCTTGCATAGGACGGTCCATAGTTCCTAAGGTAGGCTAATAAAATATTATTTTCAGTAGGATTCATTGTCAGATGTTGGTCGCTCAACATTTGAATGACTAGGTAACTTAAGGCAACTGAGAAACAAAGGTTACACTTAGATATTGCAGGAACCTAAGTCATTAAATTTTGGGAGCTAACTAAAATGGCAAGTTGGGTGGTACCGAAAATCAGTTTAATCACAAAAATCAATACTCGGTTGGATCTATAAGGGCGGTTTCCAACTACGTGCGTGGGACTTCTACAAAAAGTGTAGATTTGGCTAGTGGGTGTGGAATCAATAGTAAATATAGGCATTACCAAATCGTCGAACATGAGTCATGTTCCCCGCAAGGATCCATCGTCAAAGAATGGTCATTATCATCAATTTCAGAAGCAACCTTTTCTAGAGACTCTACCAAATCCTTGCTTATTTTTTGAAATTGAAAATTTTCAATCTCTAAGGCTCAAGTACTAGGTGTAACAATTTCCTAGTACCAAAAAACATGATTTTTGATAGGGGTCCAAACATGGCCCTATGAAGGTTCTGTGTCCATAATAATGACCAACCGCTCCATCAAGTGAATTTTGATGTTAGTTTGTATTTCCAATTCTCCTCTTTCAATGTTGATTCCGACCTCCTGTTGCTCTACCACGTGCAAGGTAGCAAGGCGTTCCCAATCCATCATGTGAAACTATCCTCCCTAACCAGCAAAACATACATCTCCACCTTCTCACTTCAACACTTCATTCATTTGCTTCTTCATACTGCTTATCAACACAATTGTTATTTTTTATAAACAAAAGTGGTTCACATGTACAATAAGGATTTATTATATATATTTTAGTTTTGAACAAAAGAATGAATTACACAAATAATGAAACTTTTGGAAGAAATAATACTTATTTTTCTAATGAAGACAAATAACTTCTATTGAACCTTTCAACAAGAAGGCTATTGAACCCATGGTATGGTCACCAAATGTTAAACCCACTTGGTGAATTCTTGGGTGTTTTTGGGAATTTGATTGGAAATAAGTACAAACTTGAACACCTCAAATTTGCTAGTGTTTAATGACAAATAATCACTTTAAAACATAAGGAAAACAGTTACACAAATAACCTACCACTTTCTCCTAAGGAAAACAAATAAATAACAATAAAACAAGTATGTAGCACCTCCAAAGTTGGCATTTAAAACAAGTGGGAAAAACAACTTCAACACACTTTGCAAAAAAAAAACTTGAGAAAAAACAAAACTCATTTCATGTGAAGAACTTCAAAGTGCAAAAATACATTACAGTCATATCCAAAACAAAAATATAAAAAAAGACCCTTCGAGCTTTCCCAAGAAAAATCTTTTCGTTCATAAAAAAATTATGGGGATCTTTTTTAAAAATTAATGTCCTTAGAAATCCTCATAAACTCCAAGTTATCCAAGTTATCTGATTTAAATATTTATTAAATTACAAGAAAAGAAAACAAGTTTTCTTCTCTGAGTCCTTAATGCTAAAGCTCTTTAAGCAAAACCTGCCGCCAAACAGGTTGGGGATCAAATGGCTATCCATATACCTCTATCTCTGGAAGCTCAAGCGGAGGCTCGTTTACTTATGCTTTCTCATACGAATCTTTTATCTCCTGTGACGGGAGATCCTGTCTCTATACCAAGTAAAAATATGTTTCTTGGACTTTATATACTAACGATCGAAAAGATAAATTTTTTTCATAATGAAGTTGTTCTTTCCCCGATGAAGTCGTCAAGCCTCTAAATTCTCGAAAGGCAAACCCATGGAGATATACCCCTTTCTCAAAGGGTTTTGATTTTGGAAGAAAAGGAGATAAAAATATAAAAATATTAGTTTTTTCTATTTCCTCCTTTCGGGTCGATGCTCGAGTGGTTAAGTTTTGCCCGACACAATACATAATTAATCAATTTTTATTAATTTGAATGAAGCTTATCCCCCACCATCTCACTGGTTGACCCTTATTTATTAGTTAGAAGGGATCATCCGATAAATAAGTAGAGATTTTTATTACTACTTACTTTCCCTCTTTTTCCTTTTCTTATATTCCGATTGCACCACCAGTAGAATAAAAATGGAATAGCAGGCATTTTCCGTCGTATGCAAAATTTATCGGCCCTGGGATTTGACGGCGGACTTAAATAATTGATTTTTTTGCTACGCATAAAAAAAATTTCTTTTTTGAACCCGAACATAGCAAAGAAAGACCAAAGGTTGAAGCGGACAAAGTAGATTATGTGCCTTTTACTTATATATTATCTAGTGATCAATTGGAAGTTGGCAAGACGGTAAAACTAAGTTCGTGAGCTTATTACCCTAGGTCGAAACAAGCTGATAGGAGCCCATTTATCTCATCGTTCCTCCTGAACGAGAAAAGTTAGGGACGAGTGTTCCTTCTCCCTTGGTATTGTTGCAGGTCTCACAACCGGGGAGGCCTGCACGATGGGCTATTAGCTCAGTGGTAGAGCGCGCCCCTGATAATTGCGTCATTGTGCTTGGGTTTTGAAGGCTCTCAGCCACATAGATAGTTCAATGTGTTTTTTTTTTCGATTATCGCCGATGGAATCGACCATTGCGATATATCGAAAATAGTTGATTCAGTAATAAGGGTCTCATAAAAAAACAAGTATCTCAATATTTTTTTGACATATCCTACATTTAGAATTTGGAATGGAAGTCAAGGGTGAAAATTAATTTTTTGATTCTATTAATAAACAAGTTCTCAAAATCGGTAGTAAAATTAGTTCTAACCTAAAACCAATAGTAACGTAAAATCGGTAAAAATGTAAAATCAGTTTATATTTCAAAATTGGTAAAGTTTGATTTTCGATACAAAATTACAACTCCTCAAAACTAGCCTAGAAAACTTTCTAGCTTTAATACCCACATCAATTATTTTTCATTAAATACATTAATAACTTTTGACACCACAATGCACACACATGTCAAGGTTAAAATTAAATTCACAAATTCAAAAACATATGCATAGACATATACAAAATTAAATAATTTTGCATATGGTGAAGGAAAATTTCACATTGTTAAAAATTGAATGTATAACACCAATTGATTTGTTTGTTGTAACCATGTGATAGCTACTTGAACTAATTACTTCCTTGAATATATAGGGAACTAATTATCATCACATTAAAATTAAAGTTACTTGATGCATATTCCCCTAGGCTATCAAATCCATCATTTCCCCCTCCATTGGTGACATCAACAACTAAATTTATAATGATAATAATAAAACCTCTTGCAACATTAATTGGCTAAATTGAATCTTGAATAAAAACTTGAGTTTATAGACCAAATATTTATGGGTGCAAACCGGATAACATGAGCCACATCCACCTTTTTGGGATTGTTTTTTGGATAGCTTTATTCTTGAAATATTCCATAAAAGTTTTAGAAAAAATATTTTAAACTCATGATAATTTTCTTTATAGTATTTTGATAAGGCTTGCATTAAATTTTTGTCAAAAATATGTCATTTAAAGAAAATTTAAGTTATTAAACATGTCCTACTACTTTAAAACACTAATTATAGTGTTTTATTAATGTTTTCCCATATTTTTGATTCATTTGATTAATTTCAAATTTATTCACAAGTTCCCATGATATATTATGAATGCTATCATATAAGTAAATCCTATAGTTTCAAAACAAAATTAAATCATATTTTCAATAATGTGAAACATCAAGCATTAGTTACACTTGTTGTGGTATGTGTTACCATGACTACACCCTCATCAACATTACCAACTTTAAACATATCAAATTCAATTAGGTCAATTTGAATGTTTTATGTTATTTGTCTTCCATAAGGATCCTTTTGTCGAACTACTTGCCAACCCCTTTCCCTTAAACCACAACTAGAAAAAAAAACTTGTTCTACATGTAGGGGGAAAACAAAAAAACACATTTAATTAATTTTGAACTTTACATTAAAAGTCCAAAAATGCCAACACAAAATTTACACTGCTAAAACAATAGGCCTTACACACACACACACAAACACACAACTTGATGGTACCCATGGAAGAAAAAGTTTGGAAAATCAAACAAACGCATCTTACATTGATCATACGAATTAAGCCTTATGACCACTAGGTTGTTAACAATGTCAAAAGGAGATTGGAAAGCTAACAAAATGAAATTTACATATCAGATGAAAAAAATCCAATAAATTTACATTTCAAATTTAATCTTGAGCCTTGGTGCCCACCAAGTTATTAACCAAACCCTTAAAGTTCAAAGAAATTGCACAATTAACAAAATCCAAATTTCATAATAGATAAATAAAATTTATTGAACAATTCATATACAAAGTGAACCTAGTGGCCACTAGGTTGTTGAACACAAAGGAATTCATCAATAGTCTATATACAAATTTGATGATAATAAACAAGCCATCACGAATGAAAATATATAGTTTGCAAGCATTTTTTTCAATTCCTAGACAACATTGGTCTCAACCTTAAGGATAAAATCAATTCCTTTTAGTATTAAAACTTTTGTGATTCTCCATCATCAAATATGCAATTACATTATTGTCAACCTAAAATAAAAATCATAATGGCCAACATCGTTTTCTCCTTTTTAGAACTATAAACAAAAATTAGTATTGCAAATTGAAAACATTATAAAAAGATACAACATAAAAAATGGATATTATTGAAAACAAATGTAACATTTTTGAATACACACCTAAAGGGGGTTGCATATTACAAACATCACCATTGGGGTTCGAAAACAATAACATGAGCCACAACAAATGTAACAAGTGTTTAATTTTAAAGATTTTTGGATTTAAAAAATGTATTATTGGATTATTAAAAAACATTTGCACACATATGTTGTAAACATATCATAATAACACCTTGAGAAAAATTAAATGAAGCCGTGGATGATAAAGATTCCAACTTCCAAAAGGACTCATTAAATACTGTAACTAGTGTTTTGAATGTTTAGTCTATCATATTTTGGATGAAAAGACCAAAAATTGAATGAATATTGATGCACAAATTAGAATCAACATTCCTCACAAAATCAATGGTCATGATAGTCATAATGTGAATGAACAAATGGGTCATGGTTTGCTTGAGTGTCCAACTTTTATATGTATTCCAATGCATTATGTATTACAAAATTCCATAATTGCTATTGATTATTTTGGGTGCTCATGTGAGGATTAGAATTCTATGATCACTTATTATGGCAAGTACAAGCTTTTTAGAAAACTAACAAGGGGGGTTCCATGGCAAAAAAATTGGCCTACACATGTTTGACACATTGAATTGAAGGTTTCTAACTAACCTAGAAGGATTTTTTTATAAAAAAAATCTTAATGATGAAATGTAGTTGAATGGTCTCTTCTAATAGCTTCAAATGGGTACACCTAGTGGGTGTGGATAATGACTGTTGATAGGAGGTAATTAAATGATGTGGCCTCATGTGGAGATGGTAGGTGTTTCCAAACTAAAAATAGAAGGATTTTTATTTATTTTTAGGGGTAGCAAGTAGCAAGGAAACATTAAAGACTAACCACATAACTTTCAAAACACATTTTAAGCATCACAAAAAGCTATGCAATTCATAAATATGAACATTTTTGAGCGGTTGGAATATGGCACTAATGGAGAGGAAACTTGAAGGTGAGCTATCATTGGCATGTGGCATTCCATGGTAGGCTAGACAAGCTATAGGTAGTGGTTAAATAGAAGTTGACTTGTAATTGCCAGTCACACACATTTTGCCCCATCCCTCTCCATAGTTAAGTTTCAAGCCATGTCATTTTTTAATGAACAATGATCTTTTGCACATGATTACACACTGACACTTTGCCAAAATTTGCACACAATTTTGAACTTGGAATATGTTATTGTACCATGTATGGATTGTGTAGGTATGGTGAATGAATGCATCAAGCTTGAGGATGGTAGTATTAAGAATTTTGATAGACTTGAGAGAGGTTGACCCTTGACAAAGGAATATTTTTGCGACATTCTTGGATTCCTCAGGATTGGAATCAACTTTAGAAGCAACAAAGAGGATAATCAAAATGTTGCCACCACTAAATGTAATGCACAATGGGGTCCACACAAGGGCACAAACCCCTATAGATACCTGCGAGCCTCCAATTTGGAAATGAAAGCACGCATCAAGTATTTGTGGCCCATAATGCACCAGCATCCAAAGGAGTTTATAGCAATTTCATTAGCTTTTGTAAAGGGGATTTCAATAGAATGCAAAAGTCTGCTAGTGGTTTGGGTTGGTCATGCAACTTTGATTAATAAATTGTAGATTGATCATGCTCATGTAAAACATGTTTTGCCACCTCTTGTGAAGGGACAACAATCCTCATTGTTAATGTCAACAATGTCAATTCAAGGTGAATGTAGTTTAACAAAGGTGTATAGAGAAATCAATGCACTAAAATAGGTTATAGGCATTCATGCAAAGGCCAATTTTGAAGTAAAAGCCATGTGCATGCATGAGTTTAAAGGGTGTAATCGTACTAACATGTATCATTAACAATCATAACTATTGCTTAATTTTTTGAATTTTGGATTATAAAAATATATATGAATTATAGATAGAATAATTTTTTATAAAATGTTATTGTGAATATATTATGTACATATCATAGAAAATTGGAATCAATTTAATGAGTGAAAAATATGTCATTTACACTTTTCAAAACTTGTAATTATTGCTTAAAAAATAGTTTTGACATTAAAAACATAATTTGAAAAAAAATTATGACATATTTTGGGATTTTTAAAATATACACCTTAGCATAATAGTATCAAGAAAACTTTGAAGATTTTTACTTTTTTTAAAAACATATTAAAAAATTCTAAGAATATTCTTCAAAAAAACAACGAAAAAATAATGGTTTAAGGGGGCACATGTGGCTCCTTATAGTGTGGTTGGACCTTAAAAAGCTAGTAGATTTAAAGTTTAGAGCTATTAATTTGGATAGCGTGGTAGTGAGTGAAAAGAAGACGATGGCCCAAGTAGACCTAATATATGCATAATCCAAGGTGCAAGTTGTGGAACATTAAGTTCAAATTCTTGAGGTTAGGTGTAGATTTTGATTTTGTCAATTCAGCAAGTTGTTTCTGAACTAGACAATTTAATTTTGTCACAAACTTTTGTAGGTTGAATTAAATTGTTCACTTCTACAAGAATGGTGATATTTAATCATATGTGGTCATGCTTGCGGAGGCCCTATGCTGAAAACATGATGATTTTGGAGTCGAAATTGGCATTGCTAGAAAAAAACCTAATAGAGATGAATGCTAGACAAAGATGCAACATAACTATAGTTGAACAACTTGAAAATTCCACTCCGTCCACATTAAAGATTCCCATGGCATCCACCAAAAAGGATGCCATTGTATCCACTAAAAAAATTAGAAAGTGGGGTGATTGACAAATTTTAGAAGTTGTAGGTGAAGAAGAACATGGTGGAATCCTTGTGTGCTCAAATGCAAGCTAGGAGGGAAAAACTTGAAATTGTGCAATTAACATTTAATGATATTAATGTTGTTACCATGAAAGTTAAAGAAAATATGACAACAAAGGCTATAGACAAAATGAGGTTCACAAAGTACAACAAGATCCTTGCAAAAGGTACCTTGAAAGCCACTCGCATAAGAAAACAAGTGCATCCAGCCTTCCAGAGTATAAAGCTTGCTAGTTTGGATATGGAGCCTTGCATTGTTTGTGGCAATTAGTTTCCATACATGGACATTGAAACCACATCTTGTGGTCATTTACACCATCCTAATTAACTTATTGTGAATTTGCAAGATTTAGCACATTGTAGTAAATGTGGGGAATTCTTACATCCACTTTGGTTCGATAGTAAATGTTGCGACCCTAACCTTGGGCTCACAACCAAGGCAAGGGTTTAGAAAGGTGTGGGCCAAGAGTGTAGCCCGGGAGTCACATTCACACTCCTGGGAATGTAGGAAAATGTGAGGGAATGAGCCCACACACTCTCAAGTGGGCTCCCGCTTTAGGAGTTGGAGTCTTGATGGACTTTCAAAAATCTTCAGAGAGCAATTTTAGGGGTCAAAACTCATTGGATTGAAGAGTTTTTTATATCATTAGAAACCTCTCAAGACGTATTTATAACACAAGTTATGGCCAAGAAAAGGGTTGAAAATCAAAGTGCCAATTTGATTTTCGATCACTAAAAGTCAAGAATCACCTTGATTTACTTATATGTAGGTGGCGTGCCACATATCTTTGGAAAGCTCTCAACAAGGGCTATAGTTTTTTTTAAAAATTCACTTCAATCAAAGGTTTGCACAAGAAGTTATGGGCTTCCAAAGTGGTAAAAGTTTTAATTTTAGGAATTTCGAGACTCCTAGCTTGAGAATCTCGGGACAAAATGACATTTGGGTGTAGCCCCCATTGTTAGGCACAAAAAATATTATAAGGGGGGAAGGTGGTGGCTTCCCCCAAATCCGAACCGTGGTGAATCTTGTGAGTCCATGTATGCTTGTGGCTCATCCGTGCACCAAAAATGTTCCAACTACGCATTAACCAACTTGTTGTTTGGTTTGTGTAAGTTTGTGTGAATAATTGACTCGTTTGTCATTCATTCTAGTCCTCATCCCAAAGCTCCAACACGCCCTTTTTTACCTCTAAAATGTTATGAGCTAGGGAACGTACCCCAACTCCTTCTTCCATTGTTTTCACTTTTAGACCCACATTTGAATCTTTCAAAAAATATGGGGTTGTGTTAATAAAGGCATTAAATGCATGGAAAAGGAGGAATATGACAAACAAAAGTTGGCTTCAGGATTGGATGATGAATTGGAGATTTGGTTGGAACATCATTGATCTATTGTAATCCATGTAGGTGCGCCCATTTGATTATGCTCAAATTCATTTGCTTTTATTTGTTTTATAAGTTTCTTGTTTTCATGTGCATGTGATTCTTTTAGGTGTGTTGATTATGCAATTGATGTATCCATGTGTACTATTGTGTAGAATCCATGATCAATGTTGTATTGATTTAATCAAGGTGTAAATTCTGCAATATTGATTAGATTTATAAGTTTACCCATTTAGAAATGATGTGTCCAATCATGATCTTATGATTTATTTGAACACATCAATCATGTGATGGCATTTCAATAACATTTTCTTCTCATACTAGGACAAGCATGATTTTTCATTTCATGATGTAGTTTAATTTTAATCAAAAGTTGTCTAAATTGATGCCATTGAGTAACCAATTGATAAAAAAAAGGGGGCAAATGATATGTTCAATCAAATCATGTAATTTTGACATATGTACTTTGTGGCAATTTCATTGGATTGAATCTTTTAATTGTTGTGCTCATTGATGTTCTTGTAATCTATTTGAAAACATATCTACCATGTGATCTAGCATTTTCTTCTCCTACTAGGACAAGGTAGATTTTGAATTTTATGATGTAGTTTGGCTTTGGTCAAAATTGGTGGAATTGATGCCATTTAGCAACCTATTCACAGAAAAAATTTGGGTAAATCCATTTGGTCAATCATATCATAATTTTGACATATGTGTTTTTTGGCAATCTCATTGGATTGAATCATTTCAATTATTATCTTCATGAATGTTCTTGTGATCTATTTGATAACACATCTGCCATGTGATCTAGCATCTAAATGGGATCTCCCTCTCCTACTAGGACAAATGTGTTTTTCATTTCATGTTGTAACAAAGTGGTCACAAGTGTCAAAATTGGTGGAATTGATACCATTGAATAATTAACAAATTATTTTTTTGCTAGATCCATTTGCTTAATCAAATCACAATTTTGACATATATGTATTTTTTGGGAATCTAATTGGATTAAGTCAATTCAATTGTTGTGGTCATTAATGCTCGTGTGATCTATTTAAGAACACATTTGCCATGTGATTTAACATTTAAATGGCATAGCCCTCTCTTATTAAGACAAATATGTTTTACATTTCATGTTGTAACGTAATGGTTAGAAGTGTTAAAATTGGTGGAATTGACACCATTGAGTAATTGACAAATTATTTTTTGGGCAGATCATCTATTCAATCATATCACAATTTTGACATATATGTACTTTTTGGTAGTTTAATTGGATTAAATCATTTCAATTATTGTGGTCACATTTAATGTTTTTGTGATCTATTCAAAAACACATCTACCATGTGATTTGGCATTTAAATAACATTACCTTCTCTTCACTACTACAAAAATGGGGTGTAGTTCACTAACCTAAATCACTATGGGACCTTAAAAGTGAAATAATTTCATTACAATGTAGTGATTTCACCCTACTTAAAGTTATTTCACTATAATATCACTATGTAAACATCGTGTTTCATTACTAGTTGACATAATTCACTAATATAAATTATTGTGGTAAATAGGTTTATTCCTATGTTGTTTTAAATACCCTATATATGTTGTTTTATGATATATCTTATATTATTTTAGGCTACCTTACTTATTATAATTTACACCCTACGTTATTATAAGTTATTATAGGCTATTATAAATTATTACACCCTAAATTATTATACATTATTCTACCTTAAAATATTCTAGCTAGCTTATTATAGGTTGTTAAGTTATTTAAAATAAATTATTCAACTAACCTTAAGCTATACCTAAGGTTATTTTATTTTAAGTTAATATATGTTATTTCAAGTTATAGTTTAAGTTATTCAAGATCATTTTATTTTATGTTATTATCAATTATTTTATCCTTAATATAATAACTTTAAATAATTTAAAATATAATATAATGAGGTAAAATAACCTAAAATATCTAATAATAACCCATGAAAAAAATTTAAAATAACTTATAATAAAATAATTACTAAACCAACAATAGTCATTAATAAAATAACCAATAATGTCCACCAATAGCCATTAATAAAATAACCACTAATAACCATCAATAGCCACCAATAGTCCCAATAAAAAAGTAACCAATAACCACCAATATAATAACCACCAATAGCCATATATTAGAGTTGTTTAAAAATGCCAAAAATGATTTAAGGTGAAATAATGTATAATGGACAAAAATAACTTAAGGTGAAATAACTTACAATAATCTAGAATTGCCAATAATAGCATAAGGTGAAATAGCCTTCAACATCCAAAAATAACCAACAATAGTCCCACATAATTGAAAATAACTTAAGATGAAATAACATAGAATAGTCAAAAGTAACTTATAATAGTTTCAAATAACCCAAAGTGAAATAACCTACAATAGTCAAAAATAACCTAAGGTGAATAGGCTAAAATAACCAAAAATAACTTAGAATAACAAAAAATATCCTAGGGTGAAATAGGTTAAAATAATCAAAGTAACTTTAAATAACCAAAAATAACCTAGGGTGAAATAGGTTAAAATAATCAAAGTAACTTTAAATAACCAAAAGTAGCCTAAAGTGAAATAACCAAAAATAGTCAAAAATTTGATAATAACTATAAATAGTCGTAAATAATGTAGGGTGAAATCATTTAGATTCATAAAAAATAGCCTTATAATAGCTAAAAGTAGCCTAAGATAAGTAATATTATTATATTATCAAAAACTTTATCCATTTATTTTTTTAAAAATTCAAAAGAATGGTCATTGAAATGTTATTGAATAGTGATATTAAAAAAAAATTGTTCAAATGATTTTAAACTTTAAAAAGGAAATAAATGTAATTATGTACATTATTGAATTTTTTTATAAAGTAAATTCGAATCATTTCATTTGGACAAAATCTCAAAAATATATGAATTTTTAAAGTTTATGTTTTTGTAATGTTTAAAATGAAATATTTGATAAATAGAATGCAATGTAATATATTATCACAACAAATGAGATGGTTTGATGGTAAGGTTGTTTGTTTCCATTTTAAAGGTTAAAGGATCAAACTTCACAAGTGGTGTGTGTCTATGGTTAACAATGGTAAATTGACTGAATATTTTCCTATCTAGTTCCCTATTATAAGCCTAGGTTGATTTTGTGTGGCTTATATACTTAGGCTAAGTTTTTAACCTAACCTAAATAGTGACATGTGTCAATAACTCATAGGTTGAAAATCATGAAATTATCAATAATATTATATATTAAATAATTTAAATTTAATTGATTTTCATGATGCTTCGTTAATTAACTAACAAGTGAATGGTTAGTTCACATGTCCATAGCAACTGGTCCCCGGTCACTAGGGGGTTTACTAATTTCACCATGGTAAAAATGTTCAAATTTACTCAAAATCTAATGAAACCCAAAGTGAATCAAGACACATTTTGGTGTAGTGTTTTCTAAGACAAATGTGTTTTACATTTCATATTGTAACAAAGTAGTCAAAAATGTGAAAATTGGTGCAATTGATAGTATTGAGCAATCAATTGACACAAATTTTTTTTTGGGTAGATCCATCTATTCAATAAAATCACAATTTGGACATATATGTATTTTTTGGTAATTTAATTGGATTAATTCATTTCAATTGTTGTGCTTAGTAATGTTCTTATGATCTATTTGAAGACACAAATGGAATAGTAGAGTGGACAAAAGTGTCGAAATTGTCGAAATTGATGTTATTGAGCAATCCATGATAAATAAAATAGTATGGTTGAATCAATTGTTTTCTTCAATGATTCTATTATTGCATGAATGAACTTGTAAATTATTTTGTGCAAGAAAGATCCTTTTGCACAATGCCAATTAACTTAACATAAAGTCAATACTATGAGGAGTTAGATCATATGATGATTGATTTGTTGAAGAGGCAAAGTGTAAGTGGAAATAAGTTCCAAGGTGGAGTTATAATTAATTCTAGCCCACTATTTAATGATGCTAGTCTAATATTATAGTGGTAGTCCAAGGTTCCTTTGGTTTTTGGTCATTTGATCATATGTAGAAGTATTTTACATGATATTATAGGTCTATTGTGCATAGTATTGTGGTACTCAAAATTAACTTATAATATGAATAAAAGTATTTTATTTGGAGTTCCTGTGACAATGTCTTTTTATACTAAGTTACTTGTGTATTGTGCATGGTATTGTGGTACTCAAAATTAACTTACAATATGAATAATATTGTGGTGAATAGTGGCCCAAGTATTTGTGTTAAAATTTCTATATGGAATACTAAATAACAATCTAATGAAATTATACTTAGAAGTATAACTTAATATTTATGAATAACCTTGTATTTCTAAGCACAATACCACTATTACCAATGTTCTAAAGTATTCTTGGGGTATGGTATTGTATTTTGGTTATAAGTGCCCTACAAAGACAAAATTCTTGTGTAAGTCTAGTACATTATTTACATGGTATTCTTTTTCATTGTTCAACTTCTCTTGTAGTATTTTAATGGTCTTGGTATTCAGATATTACTTGTAATATATTCTAATAATAGTTTAAGTATAATGTCATTTAGGTATTCAACCATCACATGTATTGTGGGGTGTTGCTAGAAGTATGTTGGAATGTGAATACCCCTATTGGAAGTGATATGTAGTATTTAAGCTATAGTATTTGTAGGTTGGAATATTCATATCTTCTTGTAGTATTGTGGGTCAGAATATTCACATCAAGTGTCCAAATACTATAACTAATCTAGTGTATTGAATTTGATATGTAAGTTGTATTCTTCTACTATTATGTGCTTACTTGTAATGCTTTAGATAATATTTGTGTTAAACTTTCTATAAGGACACTAAATAACAATCTAATGAAATCATACTTAGAAATATAATTTAATATTTAGGAATAATCTTGTGTTTCTAAGCATAATACCACTATTACCAATGTTCTAAAGTATTCTTGGGGTATGGTATTGTATTTTGGTTATAAATGTCTTACAAAGACAAAATTCTTGTGTGAGTCTAGTATATTATTTACATGGTACTCTTCTTCATTGTTTAACTTCTCTTGTAATATTTTAATGGTCTTGGTATTCATATATTACTTGTAATATATTTTAGTATTAATTTAAATACAATGTCATCTAGGTATTCAATCATCACATGTATTGTGGGGTGTTGCTAGAAGTATGTTGAAATGTGAATACCCTTATTGGAAGTGATATACAATATTCAGGTTATAGTATTGTAGGTTAAAGTATTCACATCCTGCTATAGTATTATAGGTCAAAATATTGACATCACAAGTGTCCAAATACTATAATTAATATGATGTATTGAATTTGAGATGTAAGTTGTATTATGGAGAGATATGGTGCAATAGTTGAAGATTTGGTGTTTCAACATTTTTATAATATTATGTGTTTACTTATAATGCTTTAGATAATATTTGTAATATTATAAATACATAAAGTCCATGCCTTCTGGTTAACATGTTTTGGTCTTCCCATATTTGCGAAGGTTTTGAACAAAATCCAATTTTTGGTAGGATTATATCAATGCCTTATTTGTTGGTTGATGTCCAATGACATTTGTATATGTGTTCATGCCCAATCATTGTAATGAAATCTCGCAACATTTTATGGTCTTGTGATATTCTAGTCATAATCAATAGGTTGTAGGTAAAAGTATTCATAGGTTGTAGTATTTTGGTCCTATGAAATTTTAGTCCTACAACATTATGTCCATGTAGTTACTAGAATCCCATTGGAGGAATAGTAATACTTGTTGGTCACTTAGTTTGTGGTGTTGCATAAGATAGGTACATTTCGATATCTTCTTTATAATGAGAAAAAATGGTTTTTTAAAGCTTAACAATGAGCCAATTGTGGCAAGATTTGTCTTTATTGTACATGTTCTATAACTAACAACTTGAATGATTGGACACAACAAACCACTTGAGGATCTCAAGTTAGGAATATTGAAAAGGTGTACTACAAGTATCAAAAGCATTATTTCAAGTGTATTGGAAGTATAAATCTAAATTGGACATTATTGTAATGTTGTGTAGGTGTTCATGACTCAAAACCTTTGATGGAGGTTATGGAGGTTATGGACAAAGCTTTGAAATGGGCAAAATAGGCAATTGCTCCAAAAAAATAGCAAGTGAGTTGGATAATATTCATTTGAGTCCTTTTGGTTCACATGTCCCTTCATGCAACGTGAACACTCCAATAGGTGGGGCTACGCAATGCATGGGCTTAGTTTCACAACAATCTTAGATGGACTTCAATTTAGGAGCAACCAAGTGTGGAACACAACTAGTAACATTGAACACTATGGAGGTGACCCACATTATGCCAAGCAAAGATGCACTTTCAAGGCTTGTGTACCCAAGTGGACTTCAAAGTCAACAAAAGTTGGAACTTGATTTGCCCACTATTTCACACTTCACAAAAGTAGTAGATGGGACCAAATTTCCAATGAGGGAATTGAACAAGGAACAAGTAACATGTGATGGGTTTGTTTTAGATTTAAGAAACTTGCTACATGAACCATTAATGGCTTTAGAATTTGGAGGAGGCAAGAATGAGTCTAAAAGCAAGTCTACATCCACTCTACTAGTGCCAAAAAAGGAAATTTTGAAAAAGGAAAAGCCATTCAAGAAAAGGAAAGCTCCATCTAGCACAACAATTTTGGAGAAGGCAAATTTTGGTAGCATTTCAAAGCCAAAAACAATA